>Ga0190312_1000210_pt1 | contig 21017 bp, 22 predicted proteins | sample 487007910_MG_FD_165046 | JGI IMG/M metagenome (GOLD analysis project Ga0190312, IMG submission 165046) | Hydrothermal vent sediment bacterial communities from Southern Trench, Guaymas Basin, Mexico - 4870-07-9-10_MG | ecosystem: Environmental > Aquatic > Marine > Hydrothermal vents > Sediment ... | reverse complement strand
GTATTTTATCTAATAGTATGGTTATGTATATGTTTGCTTGATGAATATATAGTGTTAGTATAGTAATATTCTCGTGCTCATTTTCTTTAAGATAGTCTATTGACTTATTAATTTTTCTAAAGTACTCTAGCTTATTTGTTATAAATGATAGTGTATCATCTAGTTCTTTAAGATACTTTATAGACTTTGTATCAATACTCCTATTTAAAGACTCGATATTATATCTATAGCTATTCACCATAGCGTATGCGAATATGTTTAGTAGTATCAATAGTACTACAACGATAATGCATATAGTTAAGGATACTCTAGAATACACTATACCATCCCATATAAAATCATGTCTGCAAGCTCTATAAACCCTTCTCCACTAGGTTTAGACAAAACTAGATCGGCTGCATCCTTTAACTCCTCATCAGCATTAGATACAGCAACTCTAAAACCAGCAGCTCTAAACAACTCTAAATCCATATGGCTATCGCCAATTGCTACAACATATTCTCTACCAACACCAATTCTCTTTAAAACATAGTCTAGAGCCCTACCCTTACCAACATCAACTGGTGTAAGGTGTATAGCATAACCACTATAGCCTACACGTATATAGCCGTATCTTTCTTCAACAAACTCCTTAACTAAGCTATAGACACTCCAAGCTCTACTCCAATACCCCCTCCTAACCTTTAAAGCAAAGTCGTGGTAGCGGAACATATTCTGCCAAGAACTAGAAACATACTCTCCAAACCTAGCCAGTACATCATCTAGTGCTTTACGAGCACTATACTTAGACAGCTCAACAACATCACTACTACTAAAGTATATGAAAGCACCATTCTCGCCAACAACAGGTCCTCTCAGATCATAGTATCTCTTAAGAGCTACAACAACTGGTAGAGCATTAGCTGATACAAGAACTACTAAAACATTATTGTCTTCAAGCCTCTTCATAGCCTCTATAACACGTGGTTCAATATACAAAGACCTCCTATCAACAGTTAGTGTACCATCAATATCTGTTGCTACAACACAATACCTAGGCTTCACATCTACACACCACTTAACACTCTCTACACTCTAAAAATCTGGATTAATTTAATACACTAGTGTAGAGTATTATATTATCTATGGTGGTGGACTATATGGGTGTTTTTAAAGTACACGCTCGTATATGGAGCATAGGTGATCCCTCTAGAGCTGTTGACGTTGAACTTCTTGTAGATACTGGAGCAACATATACTGTCTTACCAGCCAGCCTCCTCAAGAAACTAGGTGTAAAACCATATAGAAGCGTTAGACTAAGAATTGCTGATGGAAGAGTTATTGAGAAGCCTCTTGGAGAGATAGGTATTGAGATAAATGGTTATCGTGTATCTGCTACACCAGTAGTGTTTGGAGATAGTAACGTATACCTATTAGGCTCTGTAACAATGGAGCAACTAGGGTTAGCACCTGATCCTATTAGTAAGAAGCTTAAACCTACTGAGGCACTCCTTATGTAGTATCTAAATAGCGTTATCTTGTAGTAGTTATTATGGTTGGTGTTTGTGAAGTTATTCCACGTGTTTTAGATAGGAAGTCGTCTATTATATTGACTACCTGGTCTATGGTTTCCTTTGGTGCATTACTTAGTTTTCCACATTCTTTTATAATATCGCCGAGTTTTATGGTGATAAGCTTTAGATCGTCTAGATTTGTGAGATACTGTTCATACTTGATCCTATTGTTCATACTATCAATGGACAGTATATGGTCTAGTCTAAGGAATATCTCTCTTAAATCCATTACTAGCTTATAGGTTTTATCAATACGTGTTCTCTGACCTATATAAGTGTTTATCATGGCTTGTTCATACTTGACATCATCTAGTATGCTGCTTATGTATTGGCTTAGATACTTTATTCTTGTATAGTTTACAAGATACCTAGTTCTTAGTTCTTCATAGGTTGCATTATGTTCTCTTAAATACTCTAGTTCAGTAACTATTTGCTTCATAGTGTTTGGTATGAGGGATAGTTTAAAGTCCATGCCATTCTCTAAAGCATCAATTAATCCATTACAATTGCATGGACACATATGCTGTTGTGGTGGAGTGTATAGTTGGTAGTATATTAGAGGAGCTAGAAATGTAATGGAGAAGAATATAGCTACTACTACTATAGCTATCTTCCATAGACTAGTATCATGTGAGGTCACTCTAACCACCTTATCTACAATGATAATATGGTTTATGGATAATCTGCTATAGTGTAGACACGTAACTCTGAATAAAACATGTTTTGAGGATAAGTGTCTATGGAGAGACTTTGAGATAGATAGCCTTAGTGTTCTCTATTATAGATCCTCTACTCTAGATAGTTAGTGTTTTTATTGATTATAGTGTTGTCTTGGGAGATAGAAGGTGTTTTGATGTTTCAGTAAGAGTATTTAGTATTGTAGGTGATAGAGATGCACTATATGATATAGTATTATATGCATGTATATACCTACATGTTTGTGTAGAACTGTTTTATATAGTGTATAGGTGTCTTCAGGAGGATGTATGGGTGATACTGGTGTATGGTGTAGACTAGAGTTATTTATGGAGGTTGAAGGGGTAGTTAATCAGTGCTTAACTTTCCACTAGTGTAGTTAACCTCTAACTCCATCAGCTACTCTATTCAACTACTAATAATCACAATATCCAGATCCTCCCTTCTGATCGTGTTTTCAGCTACAGTGTTTTAGCCCTTTGGTATAATAGTCTATGTCTTTATATAGTGTCTTAATATACATTATTCCTTTTAGGAATTATTTAGCTGATCCACATCTATTGTATAGCGTCTCTAGCCTATGTATGTGTGTAATGCTTAAGTTAGCTAGATGTATGTTTAAATAAATATATTGTTTAAACACTAGTTATTTAGAGGATTAGTATATGGTATTTAAGTATGTATTATACCTTACAAAACGCTAGTCTTTTATATTAATACTGTTATATTGTGTTTTGGTGAACTGTACTGAGCGGCCTAGTACTTAGATATATGTTAATGATAATATTTATCCTAGTACTTGTCGCTCCAAAGGGTGTTTGTGAAGAGTATTGGACTGGTACTAGTGATAATGATAGACCAGCTGCTATTGATAGTAACACAGTTTACGGATACTATGTTGTGTGGAATAGTGGTGGTCGTATATATGTGACAAATATTGATACAACTGGCTACATGTCTAATAATACTGAAATTAAGGTTGTAGGAGCTAATGTGACAGCTAGTGATGCTGTACTAAACAATACTAAACTATACATACTTGCTGGAGATAATGATAACAATACAGTAGTCTATCTCATAAAGTATGATGTAGTTAATAAAAACGTTGATTATGTATGTAAATATGTTGTGTCAAATCCAGTAGGGCCGGTAGCTTCTGAGCCGAGAACAGTTGTTTATGATACAAGTTATGTCTACTTACTTCTTAGCCACCAGGACAAGTTTACTATACTAGTTATTAAACCAAATACTGGATCTGTGGTTATGAAGAGAGGGTTGATGATAACTAATTCATCATATATTGACATGGATGTTGAAGAAGGCTACCTATATATTCTTGGACACACCTACCTTAATGGAGTTTATAGAATGTTGTTGGTAAGAACCGATCTATCCGGCTTCAATACAACAGAGACACATGTACTAGTTGGTGAACAAGGTGTCTTTATACGTGGTAAATCACTTTTTGTAGAGAAGGGTGCTGTTTATGTACTAGCTGGTGTTGGCGGTGCGGGTGCTCCAGGGCTTCATGTATATACTGGGTTATTTAAGTATAAAGCAGCTATTCTATCACTAATAGACTACAGGATCTATAAGACAACTGGATACTATTTTGGTTATGGAGACTTCAACCCCAACAAGATCACTCCAGGCTCTAACAGTTTCTACATAACTGGCTATTTAGCTAATAGTACAGATGCTGGTAAACAGGATATATTCATAGCTGGTTTTGACTATACTAGCTTAAACAATACATGGGCTAAGAAGTGGGATGGTTTTACTGGTGTTGAGAGAGGTGTTGCTGTAAAGTGTATGAATAACCTTGTTGTAGCTACAGGTTTCAGCCCTAAACATACTGGTGTCTTTAGTAATGTTACACTAGAGGCCTATACTGGAGCTACAGCATATACTGCTTCTCTCTATGGAGAGTCTAGTACATATAATGTTCTAGAGTATAGTGTTTCAGCAAGTGTTTCAACAAAGGCTAGGGTAGCTGGTTTAGATGACATTGTTGTATTATCAGTTAATGAAACTGGACAGCCAGAGCCTATACCAGAGTTTAGTAGCTACTACATAGTTATGGTTATAGCTATTATATTAATACTATTAACAATATATTATGTGTTTAGGAGAAATCTTTAACACTAATTTTTTAACACAATAACCCTCTATCTATCATATACTATGATTTCCTGTATCTAGCCTTTAAGATAATGGATAGAGTAATACCATATAATAGATACTCCAACACCTACTCTAGAGATTATCTAAGTCAGATTATCTAGTACTCATGTAGATTCTCCAAATACGGTATTACCCTTTACACCTATGTACTCAATATCTTATTTTGAAATATAGTCTTTATACTATATATAGTATATCTAGTGCTTATATAGTAAATAGATCGTATATGGGTATTACATTCTATAAGAGGCTCATATGCACACCCTCTAGTGTATCTAGCTAGTGAGGAGGGGGTTTAGAAGAGTATTTTATTGAGTGTATTATCTATTAAACTCATGTATATTGTTCTATGTTTTTATATTATATACTATATTCTTGTCTTAGTTCTATATATTGTACCTGGTTCTATATCTGTTTCAGGCGGTACTATTGATTGTGGATAGAGTATTGTGTCAGAACCAATTCTTACATTATACCCTATTATTGCTCCTAGCTTTAATACTGGTTTCTTTATTGTTGGTATAGATATTATATGCTCTCTTAATCTGGGTGGTGCTTCACCACGTGGTAGTACATTTAGTGTCACTGTGTGTGGGCCTACTATTGTGTTTTCACCTACTATACTGTCTCCTATGAAGCAGTGACTGTCTATGAACACATATGGTTGTAGTATACTGTTTTTGACTTCTGTATATGCTCCTATACGGTTGTTTGATTCTAGGCTTGTGTAGTGTCTTATAAAACTATGTGCTCCTATAAATGAGTCTCTACCAATATATACTGGTCCTTTAACAACTGAGTAGTGGTCTATAATTACTCCATTCTCTATATAAGCTGGTGGTTTAACTATAGCTGTTTCAGCAATCTCTACATCATCACCTATATGTGTACCCTTCATTCGATCCAGTAGCTGACGGGATGCTTCAAGTAAGTCTGCTGGATAACCTATATCAATCCATAAACCACTCCAATGAACACTAACTACACGGTGCTCTTTAGCCAAGCGGTTAATAACTTCTGGTAGTGTCTCACCTATCTTCAGGTAATCAAGTATCCATGTTGGTAGTATATAGATTCCTCCAAGAGTATATGCTGGCTTCTCAACCTCCTCTATACTAGATGGTTTTTCAACAACCTTCTTAACACTACCATCAATGTCTACAACTGCTACACCATAAGTGCTTATAAACCTCTCATTAAGCGGTATTGTTAGTACTGTAGCTGTTGGCTCTAGTTTATAGAATACACCTAGTAGGCTAGATAACGCATTTGGATCAAATATGAGGTCTCCAAAGACTAGGAGGAAGTAGTCTGTATCACTTAGCTCTCTTTCAGCACTAAGTATTGCACCTTCAATACCGCTTCCACGTTGTTCTACACCAATAACACGTCTTCTACTATACTTTAGAGCATCCTTTAAAACATCCTTAAAGGTATACACTACTATAATATCTTGTTCAATAACACGTTCAACAGCATTTAATGGATAATATATAACTGGTTTACCAAGTATACGTAGACAATGCTTACTACGACCACTAGGTACAAGCATAGATAGTTTTTCAGAAACACCACCAGCTAGTATAACTGGTTTCAAACCCATTCAACCCCAAGGTAAAACTATGTAGTCATGGTATAATTATGTTATCTAGATACTACTCAACAGTAACAGTCTTAGCCAAATTCCTCGGCTTATCAGGATCATAGCCTCTCTTAACAGCAGTATAGTATGCTAGAAGCTGCATAGGAGGAGTATGTGTTAGTGGTGTAAGAATCCAGTGTGTTCTAGGCAGTCTAAACACGTAGTCAAGCTGATCAGCTAGACCACTGTCTTCTGGAGCAAAACCTATGGTAAACGCTCCACGAGCCTTCATCTCCTGTATATTACCAAGCAATAGCTTCTCAAGACGCTCGTCACACGGTATAGTGAAGAGTACTGGATAACCAGGTTCAACAAGAGCTATAGGTCCATGCTTACTCTCACCAGCTGGATAAGCCTCAGCATGTATATAGGCTATCTCTTTAAGCTTTAAAGCACCCTCCATAGCAACTGGTACACCAATACCACGGCTTAGATAGTAGGCGTTACCTTTTGCAGCCATCCACTCAGCTAGTTTACGTGTAGAATCCTCATTATCAGCTATAACACGTGATACAATCTTTGGTGAATCCATAAGCCATTTACGTAGTTCACTAGCTTCACTCCTATGTAAAACACCCTTCTCTTCACCAAGTCTTATAGTAACCCATGCTAGTACAAGTGTTTGTGTAGTAAATGTCTTAGTAGCAGCTACACCAATCTCTGGACCCGCTCTAGTATATACTGCTATATCGCTTTCACGTGGTATAGCTGAGTCTATAACATTAGATACTGCTATAACACGTGCGTCATGTTTCTTAAAAGCACGTAGAGCCATGAGAGAGTCTATTGTCTCGCCACTCTGGCTAATAACAACGAGTACATCGCTACTACCTGCTGTTTCTTCAAAAACCTTGTACTCACTAGCTATAAACGGTATAACTGGTGTGTGTGCTAGAATACTTGATAATAAGCTATAGTAGTAGCCTGCGTGATAGCTTGTACCAGCAGCTGTTACATAGACCTTCTCTGCGTCTAGGAGGAGCTTAACAGCTTCATCAACAGCTACATCCTTTTCAACACCATATAGAGTGTCTCTAAGTACACGTGGTTGTTCATGGATCTCCTTGATCATGAAGTGTGGGTATCCAGCTTTAGTAGCATCCTCTATACTCCACTCTATAACTCTAATCCTCTTCCTCCAATCAACCTCTCTACCATCAACAGTCTCTAACACAATACTTGTTGGAGATATATAGCCTACCTCATAGTCATGGACAATTATAGCTTTACGTGTATACTCTAGAAAAGCAGGTATATCACTAGCAAGCAAGTTATATCCATCTCCAACACCTAGTACCAACGGGCTATCCTTACGGGCAAAGAATATCTTATCAGGCTCAATACTAGATATAAGTGCTATAGCATAACTTCCTTCAACCATCTTTATAGCTTCACGAAAGGCTTCATACAGGCTTCTTGTACGTTTATAGAGTTCTTCAACAAGATGAGGTATCACTTCTGTATCAGTTTCACTAGTAAAGACGTGTCCACGAGCTATAAGCATCTCCTTTAACTCACGATAGTTCTGTATAATACCGTTATGTACAACAGCTATACGTCTACTACAATCAGTATGTGGGTGTGCATTCTCATCACTAGGCTTACCATGTGTAGCCCACCTTGTATGTGCTATGAGTGTATATCCATGTAGTCTTGTAAAACCAAGCTTTCTCTCAAGTTCAGCTATCTTACCCTTACCCTTAACAACAACTACTTTGTCTCCATAAACACTAGCCATTCCAGCACTATCATAGCCACGGTATTCAAGCCTTAGTAGACCCTTATAAACCATAATAGAGGGTTTGTCAACGGCCTTGTTGGGTAGGCATACAAGTCCAATAATACCACACACTATTAGCTCCCCACATGATATCTAGATAAAGCCGCTAAATATACCTATATAATACTATAATATAGTAAACCATGTTGAGGAGTATGATGTGGTGTATGCTAGGTTGGAGAGTATTATTGTTAAAATAACTGGTAAAGCATTTGACAACCCTAACCCAACTATATTTAAGAGATATGCTAGTGTTTTTGAAGAACTCATAGGGGATGGTTATAAGTTAGCTATTGTTGTTGGCGGTGGAGGTGTTGCTAGAAAATACATTAGTTTAGCTAGAGAACTCGGGGTTGATAGCAACTACTGGTTAGACACTATAGGTATTGATGCTTCAAGACTTAATGCACTAGTACTTGTAGCTACTCTACAACCACATGCATACCCGTGTGTTATAGAGGATCTAGACACGCTTGTTAAGACATTAATGGTGTATAGGATAGCTGTTCTAGGAGGACTACTACCCGGTCAATCAACAGCAGCTGTAGCATTAGAGGTTGCTGAAGCAATTGGTTCTAAGAAAGTATACTATATGGGTGCTGTAGACCATGTATACACACGTGACCCAAGGAGACATCCAAGTGCTAAACCATTGAAAGAAGTATTTGTAGATGATTTAGAGAGAATGATAGAGGGAGAGAGCCTACCAGGAGAATACCAGCTCCTAGACAGACAGTCAATAGAGATTATGAAGAGGAGTAAGATAACAATATACTTAACACACTACACTAAACCAGAGAACATAAAGGAATTCCTAAAAGGAAGAAACCCAGGGACAATAATAAAGCCATAAACACATAAAAGTATAGGAGAAACAAATAGATAGTAGAGGATGCGGGGGTGCCCGAGCCTGGACTAAGGGGGCGGACTCAAGATCCGCTGGCGTAGGCCATCGTGGGTTCAAATCCCACCCCCCGCACCACCCTCTACTCTAAGTATTAGTAAAAAGGATTGAAAGTTACAGCAGTATACTGTGTTTCTAGGTTTTATTTCAATACTCTGTACTAACAAAATGAACTGAATTAGTCTATAGTAAGCATGATAGTGTTATATAAGGGTTATTGGCGGGTTTAGTGCTAGTATTATGAGGAAGCTTATTAGTGGTACAGTTATGTTATCATCTACTATACCTGGTATTTCAAAGTGTTCTACTATACTAGCTATAACTGCTGCTAGTATTCCAGCTAATCCTATGAGTGCACCAATGGGTACGGTTACAGCTAGCATAGCTATGTTTCCAACCCATGCTTTTGTACGGTAGCCGTAGAGTGTGTTTCTAACAATACCTGTTATAGCGTCTCCAAAGGACATGAAAGCTACTGGTATTACACCATACCAGTATGCGTTAGTGTTTTGTCCAAACAGTATCCATGCCAAAGCAATAATAATACCCCACATTATACAGAAGTGTACTTCATACATATTATCCTCAACTTGAAACCAGTACATAAGCTTCTTAGTACGATGAGGTATGTATGTTAGTATAGCTAATACCATAGCTAGTATAAATGGGAGTAGTGGGGTCTTAAATAGAAACGGCACTAGTAACGCAACAAGTCCTCCAGCAAAAATATGTATGACCTTCCTATTATAATAGACAGCTCTCTTCTCTTCAACACCCCTCTTAACCATATACTTGTATAGTGTTAGAGACACAAGTTGTACAATAATTATAACCCATGCAAACAAGGCTATGCTCCAAGCGATTTCCAATAGATCGATCATGGTCTGCACCTAGAACAAACTTATTCAATAATATATCCATAAACAAGTTCTATAAAAATATTTATAAGAAAACAACAAAGTAGTTATGTTAGAGGTAGACAAACACCATATCCAATAAAACAAGCACTCTCTAAAACAATAGAGTGAGGTGAACTAAGTAAATGTCTTCTAAGTCACTCATATCAGATGATGAGTTAAGGAAAGCATTAGAAGAAAAACAACGTGTTAAAGAAACAACTAATGAAAAACAGAAGTGGGTAGCAAGAATGCTTAGAAGTGCGAAACACCACCACAAGATCTGTCCATACTATGACAAGAAGACTGGAATGTGTTTCCTAACACTAGGCTCTAGATGCGATCGGGATGGAAGGTTTGAAAACTGCCCAGTATTCCGTTCATTCCTAGAAAGAAAGTATGAGGAATACAAGTCTAAAGGAAGGCCGCTGCCAATGGATTTTGCAGATATAACAATAGCTATATTCTAATCTATAACACTACATACTAAGCACTCTGTGTAAAACTCGTTAACAACAGAGAGTGTATGAAGAAGTGGGTTGCTATGGAGGTTAAGGAGTATAGTATAAGTGATCTTGATAAGATATGGTTTGAATACGATAAACAAAACGATATACTATATATAAACTTTGGCTACGATATAGAAGATGCTGATGAGGAATTCCTATCTGGAGAAGACATAGTTGTAAGGATTAAGGGAGGACGTGTAGTAAGCATAATGATTATGAACTTTAGTGTAAAAACAGGAATAGTGGTATACTAGAGTTCTAGTGGGAGTTGGCTACGATCAGAGTAGTGTACGATATAGTGTTTAGGCTTTAAAGCCTTAACAATATAGTTAAATATCTTCCAAGGATCAGCTTTTTCACCACAAGTATATACATCAAGTGTAGCATACTCGTTCTCAGGCCATGTATGCAATGCTACATGACTTTCAACAATAAGTACTATAACAGATACACCGCCATGCTCACCGCCTACAACCCAGGAACGGGTCTCAAGAATAGATGCTTCACCCTCTCTAACAGCTTCTTCTACAATTGATACTAGAAACTCTCTATTACTCAATAACTCTCTAGGTGAACCATATAGATCACCATATACGTGTCTACCAACTACTAGTCTAACCATACCCTACCAACCCATCACTCTCCTCTTATCTCATCTAAGACTTTGTCAAGATAACCATCTAAACCACTAATAACTCTTACTCCAGATTCTTCAATAGAAAGTCTATAATTCTCATTAATACTCTTACAAAACAGTATAACTGGCTCATACTCTTCAAAAAGCTCTTCCAAACCATCTAGAGTAGAGGGTTTCTTAATAAAAAGCTTAACACCAGTATCAAGGTCTATGACAGCAACCTCCTTACCACTACTATAGCTATCAACAACGTATCCGCCGCCCCTATGATCAGGAGATACTATAAAGAAAACTCTATACACTATAAACCCCCTATAACTAATAAGTACATCTACAATAAAAACACTAGTGTATAAGATATATTGCTAAATTAGGTGTCTAGGAGAAATTGTTTACAATAGATATTGTTAGAGCATACTCAATAGCAGATACTTTGTCAAAGGTATTCCCTTATAGTAGAGTGGAGTTGATGATAGAACTCGATCCACAATACAGGGCTTTAAAGAAACTATATGAGAACTATAGAGAGTTGGGTAAACTGGTTTTAATAACAATAGCTAATTCACTAACTAGCTACCAGTTAAGTGGTAGGGGTGAAGAATACTGGACTGAACTATCCAGCTACTTTATACATGAAAAGCCTAGAGACATAGCTGATCTAGAGGATAAGCTAGCATCATTCCTTATGAGTTCTAAGTATAATAGAGTTCAGTTAGATACTAAGATTAAACGTATAAGAAAGTTTCTAAGATCACGTTTAGCTAGAGAACTCTATAAAACACCATGCATATACTCAAACAACCAATACACTCTACTAAAGAGGCTTTCACAGGTAATGAACCAGAGCATCTATGATAAGACAATAGCTTTTTCAGTAAAGATGTACTATTACTGTATAAGAATTGGTTGTAGAGAAGTCTATCCAGACTATAGAGTTCCCATACCAGTTGATCGTAGGATAGCATTGACTAGTATTATAAGTGGATTAGTTAGAGTAGATAAAGAGACGTATATAACGAACCTTACCAAGCTTGTCTATAAACTACTGTCTAGACGATATAGAAAGATAGTTATAGATTCATGGATGATTGTTTCAAAAATATCTAGAATACCATGTATATTCTTAGATACAATTATATGGCTTATTGGAAGATGCCTTACCCATCTAAAGAGAACATGCTATATAGTAGATTGTATTAGAAGATACTATGGAGAACTATTTAATAGAGATGAGTTAGAACTAATAGTTTCTGAACTAACTTATTATCTAAACTATAGGAATAGATATAGATGATTATTGTTTATATTCTAGCCTGGGTATGTAGGGTTGATCATAGATCCACTGCATGATCCCAGTATAGAGCATGGTAGTTGTAGATGTTATGTAGCGTTACTAGCTATTGGTAGTATAGAGTATCATGGAGGATACCTGCCTTTAGCAGTTGATACACTTATAGCTGATAGGTTGATAGAGCTTTTTCTACAAAGACATAGTTTAAAGGAAGGAGTTTGTATAGTAAAACTTCCTCCAATATATTATGGATATTCTATAGAGTGGAGTCGGTATGAAGGTACAATATCTATTCCATACAACACGGTTATAGATTTTGTAAAGAGTATATATGATTGTTTGAGAAAGGTTAGTGGGTTTAAGGGGTTGGTTATAGTTAATGGACATGGGGGTAATAAGAGTGTCTTAGAGGTTATGGCTAGAGAGCTTGCATGGAGTTATGGAGGCTCTATAGCTGTTATTGATATATGGAGTATTGCTAAAGAACTTGGTCTAGAATACTGTCATGCATGCCTATTTGAGGTAGAGCTTGCTAAACACCTGGGTATAGATGTTTATGGAGAAGGATCTATGTCTAAGGCTATGTTGTCTAGAGTAGAGGGTTCATACACTTATACACCACATAGTCCTAGTCTAGGGTTTAAAGGAACGATCCCGTCTATTAACGAGTTTTTAGAAAAGTTCTATTCTATTCTACTAGATACTATAGAGTCTCTAGCCTATATGGAGAAGTGATTAGCTAGTAATAACTTCTTTATACTATTATAGAGTTAGTGTCTCTATGGTGGACAAGAGCTTGTCTAGTAAAGGACTTGCTATTAACACAGTTGTTGAGAAGCCCTTTAAGACTATGGAGCGTAGAGGCTATAGATGGTTTGGTACAGTTGTTGTAGATGTTAAGGGTAGGAGAGTACATTTATTAATGACAGGCTCTATATCACAGTGGTTTACACTTGGTGAACGTGTTAGACTAGTACTTCTTGGTGAGCTTATTAGCTGAGAAGCCAAACCTCTTAGTTATAGACGAGCTTACAGCACAACATGTAGCACGTAAGATAGGTAGTGGTTGCCCGTGCATGATGTTTAGGTTATTTTTCAATATTTTGGAAACTTGTACGGGCTTCCCTCCTCAACCACTTCATCTTTGTCAGCGGTTCATTGAGAGCTACATCCCCACACACCACTGGGTATGGGTTACGGGGTGGCGCCGTCATTGGGGCACAAAAGCCCCTTGATAGCTTCTATCACCCAACCAATTATAGTAATAAAGTATTTAGATGTTATCCAAATTCATAAAACATCCTAAACACACAAATAAGCGAATAGTCTAACCGTTCCCCGTCTTAGGTTATTGATGGTCTCTGTAGGGTGGTTCACCATGTTTTCTCCCTACTAGAGGCATGTAAGCCTCCAGCGGGGGTTACCAAACATCTACTATCCAGTAAGGTTCATAACTATTAAGACCCTAAAACATATAGACAAGAAACAATTGTAAACCCGTAGAGCAGGTATAACACTAGTTGTAGCAGCTAACAGACTAGAAGTCATAGGCGTACTAAATCCAGACAGGATCACATACGTATGCTATGGAGAAGCACTAGAGATCAAAGTATAGGCAACTTCTCCACCAACTTTATCACTAGACTATAGAACAAACCTCTCTTATACTATTGCTAGCTTTTAACCAGTTAGTACAGAGTAACCATGTATTTCATAAGCTATTAATTAAGGAATCTGATTTAATGGAGTATATAAAATTCTACAATTACTCTATACGTTCCCCACCTAGAATCTGTTTACATAAGTTTATTACAAAGTCTCTTTCCCGATCATTTACAGTAAATCCTACTCTATACCTCGGTGTGATTATAACTGCTTCATTGGGATAGTATATTTTATCCATATGTTCCCAATATACAGCCCATTTCTCATAGCGGAGTACTATAGGCCAGTCATTTATATATAGGATCTCTCCTTCTTGTCCAACCAGTCTCTTATCTTCTTCTAAACCTAACTCAAATTGTTGAACTAGCCTTTTCTTAGCCTCTTCAATACCAGCTGATGGGGTTAAACCTAGGTCTTTATAGAAGGATGATTCATTGTAACATACTATTCTCATCTTTATGTTTGGTGGTTCAGCATCTTTTGTTAAAGTCTTTCCTGGTCCTACATAGTTTAGTATAGTGTATACGTATTTTCCATTATATGTGATGTTCTTACCAGTAAAGTTGTATAAAGTGATCTTTAGAGGCTTGTGTGATCCAAGAATTATTATAGCATTTGTTAACCTAGTCACTTCACTAGTCTTTCTATCTAATACAACTTCTCTAAAGTAGTATACATATTTGTATCCAAGAGACTTTAGGTCTGGTAGAGTAATGTTTATACCGCATTCTTTTCTAATAAAATCTATAGCTTCTCCTCTAGTAATCATAAGACCAGGTCTATAGTAGTAGAATGATGGAGCGATTGGTATGGTTCTATCCATGGACTCTAGGATCATAATATACATGGATACTATAATGGCGATAACCGCTACTATGGGTACTACAACTTTTTTGAGTAAGTTATACACACAAATCTACCATGGTATACTTTATCTCTATTTGATTATTTAATCTTTCCTTTATATAAAATACATAGTTATAGAGTTTGTCTAGTAGCTTTGGTTCTTGTATAAAGATTCTTTATGTATTAAGGAGTTTGCTTCATGGTGTTTCTTAGAAGTTTATATTAGGTTTTAATCTAAGAGTATATTTTTAGAAATAGTGTTTTGGAGAAGGTTATGTCGTATATTGTCTCTGGTGTGTTTCCAACAATAGCTGGTAGGAGGATTCCTCAGCACTACTATATATTATTGTATCCGTATTTGTCTAAGATTTGGAGTAAGACACATGATCTTGTTGGAGAGCTGTGTGTTATTGAGGCTAAGAAGGGTAGGGATCTTGTTGTTAAGTGTGGGGATAGAGATAAGCTTGTTGATGTATTAGTTTCTCTACATACAAGCTTCTTTACAGTTAATGGGTGGTTTGATGGAGAACTTGTTGAGCGTAGAAGATATGCTACATATCTGCTTAAAAACTATAGGCCAAGGCTTTCTAAAGCGTTTATGATGTTGTCTGAGTCAATTGATCGTGGGGATTATGAGAGTGGTTATAGGTATGCTTTAGAAGCTATACGTGTTATTAGTGAAGCTGAGAGATTCTATATGGAGGTCGGTGGTAGACTTAATCAACTATATTTTGAAATGCTTTATGGAGGTATTCCTGTAACGTATACTAATACGTGGAGACTTGTTGAAGAAGGATCTGATCTTGTTAAGAATATTGCTCCAAGAATATATAGTAGTGTTAGAGAAGAAGCTTATAGAGTATCAAAAATGCTTTCAATAACTGGTGGTGTTCTTGAAAAAGATCGTATTGGGGACAAGGAGTAGGAGGAGGATCGAGCTTTTAAGAAGGATTGGTGTAGAACCTATTGTTATCCCTCCAAAAACTGTTTTTGAAAAGACAATGGGTGAGCCTAAAGATATAGTATTGTATAATGCTAGAGCTAAACTAGCCTCTATCCTAGAGAATCCACTGGTTCCTAGAGAGAATGCTGTAGTAGTGACAGCTGATACAATAGTTGTTGATGTAGATGGAACTGTTTATGGTAAACCAGGTTCTGTTGAGAGAAATGCATTGTTTTTAAGAAGGCTTCGTGGTAGATGGCATTGTGTACTTACTGGTGTTGTAGTATATGATGTTGATACATTGTCTAGTGGGGAGTTTGTTGAAGAAACACGTGTTAAGATGAGAATGTTTAGTGATGAAGAACTAGAGCTATATCTAGCTAGTCTTGAGGGGGTTGATAAAGCTGGTGGTTATGCTATACAAGGTCTTGGTGGATTGCTTATAGAGATGATAGTAGGTGATCCATATAACGTTATAGGTCTCCCACTACCACGTCTCCATAAGGTACTGCTTAAGTTTGGAGTTAATCTCCTAAAGTATGGTTTGGTGAGAAGAGTTGTTAGAACCAGTTGATCCACTATCCATAGTCTTCTATAGACCAGATGCATTACGTGTGTGGGAGCACCCTCTTATGAGGGAGAGGCTTAAATGGTACTATAGTGTTATGAGGGATGAGAAGCCTGCTAAATACCTTATTGTCAAGAGGATAGAGTCTCCAATAAACCCTTATGATAGAGAATTATCTATTGATGAGTTATGGAGTGTTCATAGAGAGCTTTCAAAAGAGTTTCAGAAAGTGTTTATGGGTGTTAGAGGGGATAGGTTGTCTATAGAAGAGCTTTCTAAACCAGAGTATAGCTTTCTTGATGTAAAGATAGCTATAGCATGGAGGATCATGGCTTCATGCAAGCTATGTGAGAGGAAATGTAGAGTTAATAGAGTTGATGGCGGGGCTGGTGTTTGTCTTATGAATGGAGAATGTATTGTACATAGCTACTTCCACCACATGGGTGAAGAAGCACCACTAGTACCTAGTGGTACAATATTCTATGGAGGATGTAATCTTAAGTGTGTTTATTGCCAGAATTGGGATATTAGCCAAGTAAACCCAACTTACGGGTTAAAGGTTGATCCAAAGACACTTGCTAAGATACAGTATGAGTTGAGGAGGACTGGTGCTAGAAACATTAACCATGTTGGAGGAGATCCTACTCCACAAATACCATTCATACTTGAGAGTCTAAAGTATTTAGAAGTTAATGTACCCCAGTTATGGAATAGCAACATGTATTTAACGTTAGAGTCTATGGAGCTTATCAAGGATGTTATAGATATATGGCTTCCAGACTTTAAATACGGTAACAACAGTTGTGCTAAAAAGCTATCACTAGTAGACAACTACTACGAGGTTGTTACAAGAAACTTGTCTATAGCTTATAGGAATGGTGATATGATTATAAGACACCTAGTACTACCAAACCATCTGGACTGTTGTACAAAACCAGTACTAGAATGGATCTCTAGGAATACACCATATGCTGTAGTCAATGTTATGGATCAGTATAGGCCAGAACACCTTGTTTTAAAGTATCCAGAAAAGTATAGAGAGATCTCGCGTAGGCTAAGCTATAGAGAGATTGATGAAGCATATGGTTATGCTCGTAGAGCTGGTTTTACAGTTTATGTAGAAGATCTATGGCTTAAACCATAGGTTTAACTATTCTACAATATATCATTCTTGTAGTAGGGGTGCTATAGTTTATGGAGGGTTTGGAGAGTGTTAGTGAGTACTGGTTTCATAACTATTATCGTGTACTAGTTATTGACTCTAGTAGTGAGTATGTTGTATCAGTTGATGTATATAGGAGGGGGTGGTTATGGAGTGTTGATGAAGAAAGTTGTTTAAGTGATCGAGAATACTGTCTAGTCTACCATAGAGTTGATCCAGCTGTTCTTAGTGATAAACTAGGCGATCTAGCCAGCCTGGTTAGACGTGTAGAGATTGTTGGTGTTAAAGCAAGGGGTAGAGTTGAAGCTGTTAATGTAAGGTATTTCCTGTCTAGAGATAGGGTTTTAAAGTATAGTGATATTGAGAAGCTATTCTATATATCATGGGATCTTGTTGGAGCTAGGCTGGAGGCTGAGGAATTGGATTGACAAAATCATTTTAAGGGATTAGGATTGTTTCTGTTTAAAGATAGACAGTGGGTATCTGGTGGAGATATTGACTATAAGTTTTAAACCACGTATTACTGAGAAGAGATGGGATATAAGTGAGGAGGAGAGGCTCTATAAGCTGTGGGAGGAAGAGGGTTTACACAAGTTTGTATTTAGAGAAGACGATGATAGAGAGATTATAGCAATAGATACACCGCCTCCATACGCTAGTGGTAAATGGCATGTTGGTGGAGCTGCACACTATGCACAGATTGATATGGTTGCAAGATACTTCCGTATGAAAGGCTATAACGTGCTAGTACCATTCTATGCTGACCGTAATGGACTTCCTGTTGAAGTACAGGTGGAGAAAGCCTATGGTATAAACCCTCACGAGGTATCAAGGACTCCAGAGGGTAGAGAGAGGTTTCTAGAACTTTGTAGAGAGTTTCTTGATAAAACAGAGGAAGAGATTGTTGGTATATGGAAGAGGCTTGGATGTAGTTTTGATTATTGGAGAAATGGTACTGATAGCCCAGAGTATCGTAGGATAACACAAGCTACATTTATAGAGTTGTATAGGAGGGGGTTGGTCTATGAAGCTGAGAGACCTGTCAACTGGTGTCCTCGTTGCCGTACAACACTTGCTGATGCTGAGCTTGAGCATAAGGAGGTTAGAGGCTATCTATACTATATCAGGTTTACTGTAAAAGAGGATGGTAGAGAACTTGTTATAGCAACTACACGTCCAGAGTTGTTGAGAGCGTGTAAAGCAGTTATCTACCACCCAGACGATGATAGGTATAGGGGTTTAGAGGGGCTCCATGCAGTAGTTCCACTGTATAACCATATAGTACCTATAAAGACTCATCGTGAAGTTGACCCAAGGTTTGGAACAGGCCTTGTAATGGTATGTAGTTATGGCGATCAAGCTGATATTAAGATGTTTCGTGAACTAGGTTTAGAGCCAATAGTTATTATTGATAGAGATGGTAGGTTGAAGGAGGGAGCAGGCCCTATAGCTGGCTTGAGTGTAGAAGAGGCTCGTAGGAGGATAGCAGGTATTCTTGAAGAGAAAGGGCTTATTGTTAAGAAGGAGGAGCTTGTCCACAGCATACCTGTTTGTTGGAGATGTAAGACGCCAGTACAGTTTATACATACACGTGAGTGGTTTCTTAAACAACTAGGTCTTAAGGATGAGCTTAGAAAGCTTGTACTTGAGAAGATAGAGTTTAAACCACTCATGCATAGGAGGAAGCTTCTAGACTGGATTGATAGTATATCAACTGACTGGCCTATAAGCCGTGACCGATACTATGCTACAGAAGTACCTATATGGAGGTGTAGTAAGTGTGGAGCCATACTAGTTCCAGAGCCCGGTAGGTACTATAGGCCATGGATTGACGAGCCTCCATGGAGTAGTTGTCCAGAGTGTGGTGCTCCACGTGAAAGCCTTGTTGGTGAGAAGAAGGTTTTTGATACATGGTTTGATAGTAGTATTACAGTACTCTATGTGACTGGTTACTTAAGAGATAACAAGTTGTTTAAAAAAGCATTTAAGTATACATTGAGGCCGCAGGGACAGGACATTATACGTACATGGCTCTACTACTCAATCCTACGTGTATACCAGCTTCTAGGAAAACCAGCGTTCAAATGGGTACGTATAACAGGTATGGGTTTGGATGAGAAGGGAGAGGCTATGCATAAGAGTAAGGGTAACGTTATTGACCCAGAGCCTTTCCTTAGAAAATATGGTGCTGACGCATTTAGGTTCTGGAGTGCTGCATCAAGTAAGCTAGGCTATGACTATAGGTTTTCAGAACAAATGATTAGGACAGGGCTATTGTTTACTACAAAGCTGTGGAACATAGCTAGATTCATATCATCATTTCCAAAACCAGAGACTAGGCCTAGGCTTAGACCAATTGATAAAGCAACACTTGCCCGTCTAGCCTATGTGTTAGAGAGAGTTGATAAAGCTTATAGTGAACTAGACGTCTATGAACCAGTTAATGAGATATACCAGTTTACATGGAACTACTTTGCATCAAACTATCTAGAACTTGTTAAGACACGTGCTTATAATAGTGGTGGAAGGTATGGTAGAGAAGAACAAGAAGCTGCATGGTATACACTACATACTGTACTAGATAATATACTGCGGGCTCTAGCACCTATAATGCCCTTTATAACAGATGCACTATACCGTAGACTATATGGTAGATGTATTCATAGAGAAGCTTTCCCTAAACCAGATAGTGAGTGGCTGGAGTGGAGTCCAGAACTAACAGACCTTGTTATGGAGGCTAACTCTGCTATATGGAGTTTTAAGAAGAAGAGGAATATCAAGTTTAAAGAACCGCTAGAGTATAGGATCTATCTACCAGAAAAGCTTAAGCCTATTAAAGAAGAACTTGTTGACCTACATAAACTTGTTGATATAGAGTTCTATAGTATGGAGAAACCAGTTGGTTTAGAAATAGGTGCTGGAATAGTTATTGTTGAGAAATAGTTTTTGTTCTAAAAAACTTCTCTAGACTCCAGAAAAACCTTTTAAACAAGTGTTTAAAAGGGGGGTATCCATAGTGTGGGTGTACAAGCCCCTTCTTAATAGCTTTGAAAACACCTTCTACACTATATTCATCAACTTCTATTAAGGTATATGCTACACCAATATACTCTAGTATATGGGCATCACTATTAGCTAGCCCTGGTAGTCTAAGTAGTTTAGCTGCTTCAATAGCTCTACGGTTAGCTCTATGTGTACTACTAGCATTCCATACTTCAACAGCATCCCATCCACTATAATCAAACAATGCTTCACCAATACCTAGTCTAAGTATGTCAAAAGGATGTGCTGGTACAACTAGACACCCATCTTCATGGCCACGGTCTATTATTTCTGGAACACTATACGGTATATCTACCTCGTCTAAGCAATAGACTAGTATGTCTCCAAGCTGTGTTCTAACTTCATTACCAATAATAACTATTGGTGAATCTGGTATATTCTTTGAAGCCTTGTAGCCAGCTACTCCACCACGGAAAGTATTATGGTCTGTTATAGCTATAACGTCTAAGCCCTTCTCTATAGCAGTATATATGATCTCTACTGGACTAGCTCTACCATCACTATATGTTGAGTGTATATGTAGATCGGCTTTCAACCTCATATCAATCACTATTATCTAATGGACTCTATAGCGTATCTACTAGACAGTATCCATTATATCAATAATTAAGACTTATATATTATCTATACTAGACACCTATAAAATAGAACCTATAGCTATAGCAGATGGTGTAGCCT
>Ga0190312_1000209_pt1 | contig 21018 bp, 20 predicted proteins | sample 487007910_MG_FD_165046 | JGI IMG/M metagenome (GOLD analysis project Ga0190312, IMG submission 165046) | Hydrothermal vent sediment bacterial communities from Southern Trench, Guaymas Basin, Mexico - 4870-07-9-10_MG | ecosystem: Environmental > Aquatic > Marine > Hydrothermal vents > Sediment ... | reverse complement strand
CCTCTACCCCATCCTCTACCCCAACCTGGGCTCCACATACTCTCATTCCAAGATACCTATCTAGGGAAAAACTATATATATTTTTCTGCGATTGCACAAATTTATTTACATCGTTTTTAGCAAAAAGAAATTTTTCTTCAATAAAAATTTTTATAAATAGTTTTTTCAGCTATAACACGAATCTATTTGGATAGTCTCCAGATAGTTCCCTTAGGTGTGTCTTCTAGAACAACTCCTAGTTTTCTGAGTTCATCTCTAATATAGTCGGCTGTTTCCCAATCTTTCCTTTTCCTAGCCTTATCTCTAATTTTTACTAAAAGTTCTATAAACGGTTTTACTTCAGCTGAAACTCCAGTTATCTCAAATTTCTGAAGAAGACCAAAGACGTTTAGAAGCTCCATTAGTACGTCGTGAACATACCTTGCCAGAGGCCCCGGCACTTTATTTTCATTTATTTTCCTATTAATATATGATATAAACTCAAAGATTTCTGCTAGCGCTTTAGGTGTATTAAAGTCTTCGTCCATAGCTTCTTCAAACTTTCTTCGAAGTTCACATACCTTTTCATATACTTCTTTCTCGTCGAGAGAAAGATTTTCTATGTGCAGCTTTTCATACGTCATTATTCTTCTTAAACGCTCAATAGTTCTTTTTATTCTTTCTAAAGAACTTTTAGCTTGCTCGGCTTTTTCCCAAGTAAAGTTTATAGGGCTTCTATAGTGGGCTGAGAGAACAAGGAGTCTCAGGACATCGGGCTCATATTTCGATAAGAAATCTTTAACAGGTATGATATTGCCCAGCGATTTAGACATTTTTTCTCCTTTAATCATTAAGTATCCTGTGTGAAGCCAGTACTTTACGAAAGGTTTTTTGCCGGAGTAAGCTTCAGATTGAGCTATTTCATTTTCATGGTGCGGGAAAATAAGATCTGTTCCTCCTCCATGAATATCTATTTGCTCGCCTAAATACTTCATAGACATAACAGTACACTCTATATGCCAGCCAGGTCTACCTGGTCCCCACGGGCTATTCCAGTAAGGCTCTCCCTCTTTAGCCTTTTTCCAGAGCGCAAAGTCTGCTGGATGTTTTTTATTCAGGTCAGGCTCTATTCTTGCACCAGCTTTTATTTGATCGAGTGTCTGTCCTGATAATTTTCCGTAGTCAGGGAACTTTGTGACATCGTAGTAGACATTGCCGTTTACTACATATGCGTATCCTTTTTCAATCAATTTTTCAACTACCTTAATTATGTCCTCTATGTGGTCCGTTACCCTGGGATAGTAGTCTGCTTTAAGTAGACCTAAGGCTTCCATATCTTCAAAAAACTCTTTCTCGAATTTTCTGGCTAATTCTTGTGGAGAAATTCCTAGCTCTCTTGCTCTCCTTATAATCTTGTCGTCAATGTCTGTTATGTTGATTACGTACTTAACTTTGTATCCCTTGTACTTAAGGTATCGAACTATTACATCAAATGAAATGTAAGTTCGAGCATGACCTATGTGTGTGTAGTCATACACTGTTGGACCACAGACATATATTTTGACTAAATTATCTTCTAGGGGCTTGAATTCCTCAAGTTTTTTGCTTAGCGTATTGTATACTTTTAACACATATTTTGTAGTATTGAGACCTACTTAAATTCTGTCACAGTATACTACCTTTAGCCTCTTGAGATCTGTAACAAGTATTTAATACTTAAGTTCATTAAGTTTAGCAGTGCTAAGAATAGGAGTATATGTTTGTCATTGTGGCAAAAATATAGCTGGAGTAATCGACGTGAAGAAAGTAGTGAGTGAAATATCGAAGCTAGAGGACGTAGTCGTCTGCAGAGACTATCCTTTTATGTGTTCCAGCGAAGGCCAGCAGTTAATAATAGAAGACATCAAGAAATATAATCTTGACAGAGTTGTAGTAGCAGCATGTTCTCCTAGAACTCACGAACCTATTTTCCAGGAAGCATTGAAGAGAGCTGGTCTGAATCCCTTTCAGCTCGAAATGGCCAATATTAGGGACCAGTGTTCGTGGGTGCATGAACACGAAAAAGAGGAAGCTACACTTAAGGCAATAAGACTAATTAAAGCTGCTGTAGCTAAAGTAAGGCTCTATGAGGAAGTTGAAGTCGAGAGAATACCTGTTAAAAAAGCTGTTCTTGTGATAGGTGGAGGTATCGCTGGTATAACTGCTGCGCTTGACATAGCTAAAGCGGGATTCAAAGTATATCTCGTTGAGAAAGAGCCCTCGCTCGGAGGGCATATGGCGCAGCTAGATAAAACGTTCCCGACACTTGATTGCTCTATATGTATTTTAGGCCCGCTCATGGTCGAAGTAGCTAATCATCCTAACATCACTTTACTTACTTACTCTGAAGTAATCGACATAGAGGGATATGTCGGGAACTTTAAAGTAAAAGTACGCAAAAAAGCTAGAAAAGTAGATGAAAGTAAGTGCACAGGATGTCTTCTCTGCATGGAGAAGTGCCCTACTAGAGTTCCGAGTGAATTCGAAAGAGGTCTAGGTGTACGAAAAGCAATATATGTTCTGTTTCCTCAAGCAGTTCCCCGAGTCCCCGTTATTGACACTAAACACTGCTTATACTTCACTAAAGGAATTTGTAGAATCTGTGAAAAAGTATGTCCTGTTGGAGCGATAAACTACGAGCAGGAAGACGAAATAGTAGAGCTTGAAGTAGGCGCAATAATAGTTGCAACAGGGTACGAAGAATACGATCCTAGGAATCTCCCCGAATACGGGTACGGAGTCTTCCCTGAAGTAATTACAGGACTCCAGCTAGAGAGATTAGCTAGTTCTTTTGGTCCTACGCGAGGAAAAATACTTGTTCCAGGGAAAAATAAGGAGCCCGAGAGCGTAGCTATTATTGCCTGCTCGGGTTCAAGAGACGAAAAACATCTACCCTACTGTTGTCGCATAGGATGCATGAACGCGCTTAAACATGCGTGGTACATAAGGCACAGCGTAGGCGATGTGAAAATTTATGTAATTGCTCCTGAAATAAGGTCTTTCGGAAAAGGCTATGAAGAGTTCTATAGGAGAATAAGGTCTGAAGGAGTAATAGTCATTAGGGGCAGAGCGTCAGAAGTCCATAGATCCTCTGACGGAAACCTCGAAGTATATGTCTACGACCCCTCTTTAGACGAAGTTGTAGTGCTTAAAGTCGATTTAGTGGTACTGGAGATAGGTATTATACCCAATCCCGGCTCTAAGGCGATAAGAGACATATTGAAGTTATCTCAGAGCCCCGATGGCTTCTTCCTAGAAGTACACCCTAAGCTCAGACCTGTAGAAACCTCCGTAGAAGGAGTCTTTATATGCGGCTGCGCTCAAGGCCCTAAAGACATACCAGATACTGTAGCCCAAGCTTCATCTGCTGCAATGAAAGCCGTAGAGCTTCTAAGTAAAGGATACGTAGAGACCGTGCCCTATGTGGCAAAAGTAGATAAAGAACTATGCAGTGGATGCGGAATATGCACTACAGTCTGCGAATTTGGAGCGATCGAGATTGTAGAGGAAAACGGCGAGAGAAGAGCTAAAGTAAATACTGCTCTCTGCAAAGGATGTGGATCTTGTGCAGCAGCCTGTCCCTCTGGAGCTATTGAGCAAATACATTTTACTAGAGAACAAATATTAGCTATGATCAAAGCTCTAGCGGAGTGATCTACATGAAACCGAAAATACTTGTCCTTACCTGCACTTACTGTAGCTACGCTGGGGCTGACATGGCTGGAGTATCTAAAATACAGTATCCTCCTTCAGCTTACATAGTGAGGCTTATATGTTCAGGCAGAGAAGAAGCCCTATTTGCACTTATTGCCCTTAAAAGCGGATTTGACGGAGTACTTTTCTCGGGATGCCATTTGCCCGCAGACTGCCACTTCATCAGCGGAAACTATAAAGCTAGAGCCCGTGTAGCTCTCCTCAAAAAACTGCTATCTCAACTCGGAGTAGGAAAAAACAGAGTAAAATTAGAGTGGATTTCCGCTTCAGAAGGAGAGAAATTTGCTCGAGTAATATCTGAGTTCACAGAGGAGCTTGAAGAAATGAAACCTTTGCCCAAAATAGTTAGAATTAGAGACCTTGGGGTTGAAGAATATGATTAAAGTAGCCCTTGTGGGTCTTTCAGGCTACTGCTCTGGATGCGAAGTAGCACTAATAGATCTCGGCCAAGAAATTTTAACTAAAGTAAATATAGTGTACTCAACGCTAGTAGCCGATTATGAAGAAATTCCCTCGAATATCGACTTGAGTCTCGTGAGCGGGGCCGTTCGCACCGAACACGATATAGAGATTTTGAAAGAGATTAGAGAAAAAAGCAGCAAGGTAATTGCGTTAGGTACATGCGCTTCATTTGGAGGAATTCCCGGTTTAGCTAACTTATACGTGGTAAGAGATATGCTGAAGGAGGTATATGGAGAGAAAGTACTTCCAGTAGAGGTACCTAAGCTAACTCGAGCAGCAGCTCCTGTAAGCGAATACATTGAAGTAGATTATATGATTCCAGGGTGTCCGCCGCCTTATAAGCTTCTTCGAGACACACTTCTCTCAATCGTAGAGAAGAACACTTTCCCTAAACCTCCTTCTAAAACAGTCTGCGATGAATGCCCATTAGAGAAAAAGGACGAGTTTTCTTCTAAAGTCTATAGGCTTGGAGAAATAGAAATAGATCCTTCTAGATGCCTTCTTGAACAAGGAATACTCTGTATGGGCATAGCTACAGTAGCAGGCTGCAAAGCTCACTGTCCTTCTCGAGGAGCGCCGTGCAGAGGATGTAGAGGCCCTCCACCCTCTATTTCAGATCAAGGAGAACGCTTACTTTCAGCAATAGCCAGCGTATTTTCTAGAATAGATCCCCAGCAACTCCTTGAGAAAATACCTGACCCTGCAGGATATTTTTATAGATTTACTTTACCTTCGGGAACAATACCGTATAATATAAAAGTACTTAGGAGGGTCAAGCATGAAGATCGAGATTAGTCCTCTTACTAGACTCGAAGGACATGCTAAAGTAGTAATAAAGCTCGATGAAAGAGGACAAATAGAGTCAGCTAAATTCATGGTTCTAGGGTTCCGAGGCTTCGAGAAAATACTAGTAGGTAGGCCTATTGAGGAAGCTCCGCGAATAGCTAGCAGAATATGTGGAATATGTCAAGTAGCCCATTCCATGGCTTCGGCAAAAGCAGCTGAAAATGCTTTAGAGATAACGCCGCCTGAAGACGCTATCAGACTTAGGAGAATAATGCACTATGCCGGAATAATTCAAAGTCACTTACTGCACTTAATTTTCCTGGCCTTACCAGACTATCTTGAATTTAAAGCAAATGATCCGCTCGAAATGCTGCTAAAAGAGAAACCGGAGATAGTCAAGTCAACTATTACCGCGAGAACGTTTTCACAGGAAATAGTTGAGCTAACTGGAGGAAAATCGATACACCCTGTACTGAACGCTGTAGGTGGAGTACTTAATTCCCCAGATAACGAAAAATATAGAAAGCTAGTAATTAAAGCAAAGAACTTGGTAAAAATACTTAATGAAATAGTTGAAAAAACTGAAGAAATCTTCTATAAAAAGGCTGAAGAATTAAGAGAAATATTTGAAATGAACACGCTATATATAGCTTTAGTCAACAAGAATAATGTGGACTTTTATGAGGGAGAACTATGCATCAAAAATAGTAATATTTTAGAAAAAATTCCTCCAGATAAATACTCTTCAATACTAACTGAAAAAACAATTAAGCATACTTACATTAAATACCCTTATGTTAAAACAGCTGCTAAAGAAGAATTGACTAGGGTAGGGCCTTTAGCGAGATATAATGTCTCGAATATAAAGACTGAAAATAATATGCTCTATTACAATATTTCGAGACTTAAAGAATGCTTGCAACTAGCCGAAGAAATAGAAAAGCTAGTGGATAGACCTTTTAAGGAAAAACCTTATACGGCAATAACTTTCCATGAAGGAGAAGGAGTAGGAGTCGTAGAAGCTCCTCGAGGCCTACTTATTCACCACTACCGCTGCGACGAAAAGGGCTTAATAACAAAAGCCAATATTATTGTCCCGACTACAATAAACGCTCCTTCTATTGAAGAATCCATAAAAATCGTCTCAGCTAGATGCATTAAAAACGGGAACATAGATAAAGAAAAACTGAAGTACTTCATAGGTCTCGCCGTGAGATCTTATGATCCATGCTTATCGTGCGCTACACATACAGAAACTTCTGCTCCACTAATAAAAGTAGTAGACTATAAAGGAAGAGTTTTAGCTTTACTTTAAAACACTTTATTTAACCAAGCCCTCAAGGTCTCTATCCAAAAGAAAATAGACGCTAGAGAAGTAACTAAAACAACGTAAATATTGGGCTTTTCTAAAACAAGATAGATTATCAAGAAAACAGTAAAGAAAACAGCATAAAATAGAAAGCGAGGAACAAGAAGAGAACCTATTCTAGTGAAAAAAACCAGAGCTCCTACTTTGGCTTCTCTGGCCACAAAATACTCTCCCTCAATATTTTTTTCTAATAAACCTAACCTCCTCAACTTTTCTAAGTGATAAAGTGCCGTATTAGGACTTCTAAAACCCATTATTCGCTGAAGCTCCCTAACACCTACAGGCCTATTTAACTTAAGCAACATTACATAGACCTTAAGCGTTGTTCCCTTGAGCTCAGCTTCAAGCTTTTCTCGCAAGGCTACTTCCATAACTGATTTAAAAGAAGTTATATTTTAAATAAACTTTTTTTGTTCAAAAGCATTGTACAGCGTAGGTCAGCAGTAGCATTTAAATTCACACTGCGCGAGAGAATAGTCGGATATGCTACTCAAGTCCGTCTATCTGGCAGCAATCTTAGCCTTGCTCTCATGTACTCTAGTTGCCGCTAAGCCAGTACTAGTCAACATTAGTATCAAACCTAAGCCGGATCCGGGAGCTAGAGTCTTCTTTTACTTCTTTTCAGAAAAAGGTAGTAGAGTACTCATCGAAACAACAACAGGAGATGTTTCGGTTGCACTACCCTTAACTGGCAGGTACTTTGTTATAGCAGGCTTTATTAGAGACAATGATATTTTCTTGGGTTATACTGATTTAAAGATATTATCTAATACTTCAGTAACAATTAATGTTACTAACATAAATTCCTATCCCAAAAAACTCGTCAAAATAGAAGTGCTAGATACTCAAGGCAGGAAAATAAACTCATGCCTAATAGCTGTAAAGATTTTAAATAAAACAATAGCCTTCGGTATTACCTTAAAGGGGGAACTTCTTCTAGAGGTACCTAATTTACCTTACTTGAATATTGAAGTATATTCACTGAATTCAACACCTATGCCTCAGCAGTCACACCGCTTAAAAGCAGCTACCACAGGTGCTCTGGCACATAAATCAATTACTATTACAAGAAGTGTTCCCAATAAATTGACTATAGTTCTTGAAAGAATAAGCCCAATATCTCTTCAGAAAACTACTGCTGTAGAAGGGGGTAAAAGAGCTTTTGGTGCGCCAGAAAAGTACACTAAGATAACGATCATACTGCTCTTATCTTTTCTCTCAGCCGCTCTATTGTATTTAATTGCTAGAAGAAAAATTTAGTTTCTTTAGCTCGGCTAAGAACTCGATATTCTGCTTTATGCTCTCATCTAAATTCTTTGATGCTACAGTTACCCACTGTATATTGGAATCGAACAGAAACTCTAAGCCCGGAAGCTTTCCATCCCAACTCTCTCCAGGCTCAGGTATTGGAACAGACCCCGCTACTCTGATGTTTACTATACCTGATTGAGCTAGAGCCTCAGCCAATTCTATGATTCGTGCTTCTGGTACAGCAACACCTGCTGTCTGCATGAACTCCTTATAGGGCTTAATGATTTTGCTTACATCGAGTATATTTTTCACAGGCTTGACTTTAATTACTCTGTACGAGTAAATAGGCTCAAAGATCCCTATCTTTTCTTCATCATATGCAACTGCTCCTTGTCCTTTATTGACAACAAATACTTCAATTTTGTCTGACGCCTCTCCTTCAGCTATCAATTTAAGTATCATTGGCTTAGCTTTAGCTCGATATTTCTCTGATTGAGGAAAGATTCTCGACAGCCAGTTCATAGCTTCAGCTATTTTCTCTGCAAATTCTCTTGGAGACAACTTGCCTCCTTCCTCTACTCTAACTTCTCTGGGAGAAGAACACATTTCCTGTTCATAGCCGATTATATCGAAAGCAACTAGTTCCGCTACTTCAGGTAAAGCATATTCTTTAGCAACTATTTCGATTCCAAATTTTGCTCCATGGTAGCATCCCCTAATATTCCTGCCTTTCTGTCTAAACTCCTCTACTTTCTCTTTTACACTTCTTACAGCTTCTTCTCCTCCAACTACATTGACTACATCAATATGTGAGTAAAACTCGTTTTCAATAACGTCTCCCCTGCTCCAGTTCACTACTGCAACTAAGTTAGCTAGATCTCCATCTACTTCACTTAAAGACTCCGCAAAAAGAGCAGCAAATACAGGCTGCCTAGTTGGAGGCTTTATTATTGCTGCAGCATTTAAAAGCAGCGAAAGTAGCATTACATAGGATTCAACTAAGCCAGGAATATTTCCTGGACAAATATGTAAAATAAGCTCTACTTCAGGCAAGCTAGACAAACTCTTTGCAAACTTTATTTTCTCGAAGAAAGACCCATATCCCTTTATTCTTACATTAAGTCCAGGAATTTCAGTAAACTTTTTGAATACTTCTTTTCCAACTGAAGGACTTTTAAGCACTTTAAGATAGTTTCCCCTAACTTTTATCAAAGTACTGAAGGACAGTACTTCAATCATTTTAGAGGGATAACCCGTAAGCTCGGGAAGCACTTCTAAAGCAATTTTCCTTTTAGTATAGTTGCTATTGCTCCATAACTCGGCGAGCTTATCTGCCGTTCTCATAGTTTTTTCAGAAATACCTACTTCACTGAGCGCTTTTCTTCGCTCCTCTTTAAGAAACTTTGAGATTTTCTCCGCATCGCCCTCTTTGAGCTTTAGATACTCTATTTCAAAGCCGCTTACCTCTCTTATGATAGTATCAAAACTATCTTGAAGCTCTTTTGGAAGAAAATATCCCTTTAACATTATTCTCCCAGAACTTTACCGAGAACTAGCGCACATCCTCTTCCTTCTTCAGACTTTACTCTCTCAATGCTCTCTATTACAGGCCCTTCTCTACTACACTTGGAGCACCCATTCCAATTTATTGTCACTTTATCTCCTGTGATTATGAAGCCTGGATATGATTGAGCTAGCGGGTCGAAGAACGCGAAGCGCCCTGTTTGTCTACCGTGCTCTGGTAGAGGATTAAGCTCTTCGTCGAGAAGCACTGGTTTAATCCATGGAGGTATATGCTTTTCTCCGCCTTCTACACAGGAATAGAACAGTGCGTTGCATTCACACATGCCGTAGCCGTCTACATGTCTTTCAGGAGCAGGTATTCCAAGCGCTTCATTAAGCATTCTGCGGAAGTCTTCAAGCGATACTCCCTTTTCTAACTTGAATCCTCCGCCTGTCACTACAATGCTTCTTCCAGGAAGCTCTAGTCGCTCTCCTCTCTCTAACAATTTCTTGCAGAAAGCATACATTACTGGCATTGAGCCAAAAACTATTACTTCCTCTCCTTTCTCTACAGCTTTCTTGACTTCGCGGTAAAGCTTCTTGATAAGCTGGCTTTTCATAATATTGCCGAGTACTCCTATAAGCGAGGCTTTCATTTTTTCAGAGAAACATGTAGGGGGCTTAGTTCTAGCTCTAACAATATCTGCTGAGACTTGGTTCAGCAGAATAGTCACTTTGCCTGAAATTCTTTCGGCAACTTCTTTAGGTATCCAGCTAATGAACAGGTGTGTTTTCTTAGGTAATGCTAAAATGAAATGCATTTTTCTGACGTAGTCGCCTGAGATAGCTACAGCTGCTTCGGAGTACGACTTTATACAGTATTCTACTGTTTTCTCGTCTCTCGGTATGAACGAGAATCTTCCAGTAGTGCCGCTACTGTAGCTGAGCCAAATATATCCGCTTAACTTATCTAAGAAGCTTTGCAGAGACTTCTGTGGCTCTATTCTTACTTTCAGAGGCTTTGTCATTATTTTATTGAGCCATGACAGAAACTTTTCCGGTTCTTTTTCGGGATACTCTGTAGGATAAGACTTAAAGATTTTGTCTACGAGCATTACTTTAAACAAGTCATCAATTTTGGCTCTCTCTGAAACATTCTCTATTTCACATACTCTCCTGTAAATAGCGCTTCTTTCGTAATAAAATCTGTGCATTCTCAAAATTATTTCCTCGAGAAAAGGCTCGAACTTCTCTCTAGGTCTCCAAAGGTTTTCTTTTTTCAGCAGATAGTTCAGCGAGGACGTGAGTGTAAGCTGTTGCATATGTGACCCCTCCGACAACTGCTTGAATCAGTTTAGACAGATTATATAAACTTTATTTCATGTCCATTAAATGCTCAGATGGAACTCCTCCTAGAAGAATAAAGCGGAAACTCGTGACCGCACTTGGGGCACCGCACGTACTTGCAATCACCTAGACTTGAATATGGGCAACCTGAGCACGCAAAAGCTCTAGCATAGCTTAGACTAAACCTAAATCCACATTTAGGACACACTATGATGTCTTTTGCCATAACAGGTCTATCTCTCTTTAACTACCTCGTGTAAAAATTTTACGCTTAACTTTAATAAAATAAATTTAAGGTTTTAAAGCCACTAAAACAACTTTTAATATAGTATTTGGATCTTTCAATAAGTTTATTAGTCTTCTATTAATATTAACTGCAGCCTTATCGCCTTTAACCATCACAGTTCTGCCGCAAACATAGTTGCTTTTCCTGAAAACCATTGATACTTCATTTGTGAAAGTAAGCTTCGGGTCTCCTCTGCCTACTACTACATCGGTTTCGCCTCCAGCCGTCAGAAAAACTACTATAATTGAATTCTTGCTAGCCGCTATTTCTTTAAACTTTTGGCTTAAGTCTGCTGCCGCCTTAGTGGCCGAAACTCCAATTATGCAGTCTCCTCTTGGAGTGACCTCAGACTCCTTAGTTATTTCAAATGTAGTTTCATGTTCTCCTTTAATGTTAATATGTCCTCGTGCTTCTATGACTTCAATAGCGTACTCCATACTTACCTCGCTTTAGCTCTTACTTTCTTAAATGCATAGGCTATTTTTCTCCACGTGTAGTTAGAATCTTCTGAAGCTAGAATACTTCCTTGCCCCGCTCTATAGCACCAAACGAAAATCGAGTCTACTCCCAGCTCTCCTGCCTTAAGAATACCGTCTACTACTTCATCTACTCTATTTTTAGGTATTCTGAAAGCCTGAACCCATAGCTGAGTTTCTTTACCGTACTTCTTGCCTAGTTCAACTATCTTTATTCCCAGCTCTGTGAACCACTTTAATCCTTCCTCACGGCTCATGCCGCTTCCTATCCAGTAGGGATCTGTAGCTACCATGTCTACTTCAGGTATTTTAGCTATGGTTTCCCAGTCAGATATACCTACTACAGCCTCAGTAGTTGGCAGAAGACATACACAGATCTTCTTGCTCGAGTCAGCTTTCTTTACGGTTTCTGACAGAACCTTAAGAAACTCCACTATTTTCTTCTGCCTGAATTCTATTACATCTTTAGTGAGCTCCTTAGGCATTTCGTAGCCGTACTCTTCTTTAAATAGCTTAAGACATGTGGGGCAACGGCAAGTCCAGTCGTCTTTAAGCCACGCATAGTGGGGTTCGTCCCAGAAAAAGTAGTCTGCGTCACTTTCTTTAGCTAGCTTCTCTACACGCTCGATTACATAGTTTCTGAACTCCTCTGTATTGAAGCATGCCGCAGGATAGACTACGCCTTTCGCTGTAACTTGTCTGCAGTCGTGGTGTTTCTGTAGAAAAATGCTAGGCGGCTCTCCTCCAAAGACTTTACCCCATCCCCACAGGTCTATGTACACTGTGAATCCTCTAAGTTTCGCTTCCTCTATTAACTTTAGTGTGTTATCATGCCAGAACCAGTAGTCGAACTCAGATACACCGAAAAGAACAGCATTACACCCGTAGTCCAGCAGTTCTCTAAAATCGTATATAGCTCTATCAGGATACGCTACTCCATAATAGGATACACCAGTTTCTCTAACCACAGAATTTATTCGACTCAACTCTTATTAACTCTTCAGCTATGTTCGGGTAGCTTTACAAGAGGCAGATCGAGCTCTAGTGGGACAAAAGGCTGCTTTTTGAGGTTTTTAAACATGTAGAAAGCTAAGGGATATTTCTTGTAGCCTAGTCTCCGATAATAATTTCTCACACCTACTCCTGAGATCACGAAAATACGATATACTCCGAATTCTTCGTAAGCTATTCTCTCCGCGCAAGCCATTAAGTATTTTCCCAAGCCTCTATGCTGCCACCAGAAGCTCTTTTCTCCAACTGGAACAGATGGCCCGTAGACATGAAGCTCTCTAATAAGCGCAGATCTCCCTGCTCGAATTTCTCTTCTATGAGCCTTTTCAGACGGTATTCTCAGCCTCAGGAGCGCGTATAGTATGTTTCGCTTCAAGTCCTCTATACTCAAGAAAATCTCGTGGCCTCCGCTAGCCTCATAGTCTATTCGACACAGAGAAACATTGCTCATATCTGGTATTTCTGCGTGCTCAAGTATGTAGTGGCCTACTTCTCTACATCTTATGCAGCGGCACTTGAGGCCAAGCTCTTTCATTTTATCTAAGACCACTTGCCTTAAGTTTCCGTACTTCAGGCCAGCGGCAATCCACTTCACGGGAATATCTCTTCCCACTCTTATGACTCTCACGTAGCGCGGAACCATCGCGAGGACTTTGGCTAGAAGCTCGATATACTCTTTGTCGTCGTAGGGCTTGTATAGACCTCTTTTCCACAGCTCATATAACTTCGATGAAGGTATGACAAGTGTAGGATATATTTTGAGGTAATCTGGCTTAAATCTCTCGTCGCTAAATACTGTTTTAAACATCTCTAAGTCTTTATCTAGGTCTGAGCCAGGAAGTCCGGGCATCAGGTGGTAACAGACTTTATAAGCTGCATCTTTCAGCAGCTGTGTAGCTTTAATAGAGTCTTCTACAGTATGCCCGCGCTCTACTTTCTCAAGAATCTCGTCATAAATAGTTTGAACTCCTATTTCGCAGCGAGTTGCACCTAAGTACAGCATACGGTCTACATGTTCTTCTTTACACCAGTCGGGACGAGTTTCTATAGTCAGGCCAACACACCTTATTTTAGCTTGTTCGTTTCGAACATGCTCTCTAGATAAGCTCACTTTCTCAAGACCTTTTCTGAAGTGAGGATAATCGTTCATAGCTTTAAGACACATTGCTATAAACCACTCTTGGTAATCGCTAGGATACGCTAGAAAAGTCCCTCCCATGACTATCAACTCTACTTTACTCACTGTGTGTCCCATCGCCTCATAAGCCTTGATTCTGTATTTGACTTGTTCGTAGGGATCATAGTTTAGTGGAATTGCTCTGGCTACAGCGGGGCTATCTGGCACATAGGATTGAGGAGAACCTAGCTCGACTCCTCCAGGACAATAAAGACATCTTCCGTGAGGACACTGCCTCGGCTTAACCATGACAGCTATGACATGAACTCCGCTGATAAAGCGGACAGGCTTCTTTATGTTCCTAAAGAACCTATGTTTTGCTTCAATTCCCTTTAAAACTGAACTCATTTACTCAAATACCTACAACTGAAGGTCTCTCTTAAACTTTATGCAAGTTCCACTTTCTCTAATACCTTTGTTAATATAAGAGAGAAAATCGTGCCCAAAGCAAGACCGAGAAGAATTTCTCTCTCATAAAACACATATAGAGAGAAAAACACTAGCGAAGAGAGAACTAGAGCGATATCAAGTAGAGGCGGGAAAGGCGAAAAAACCTCGTCTTTAATCTTAAAAAGCCTTCTATTCATTATTCTCATGTCTTCTAACACTCCTTCACGCAACATTACTTCTAAGTGGTCTTGTACAGTAGCTTTGCTCACTTTTATTTCTCTAGCTATTTCAGAAATACTCATCCACTCGTTTCCATGTCTCAGTAGGCACAATATAATCTTTTTCTTTACTCCTCTTTTAACTACCTCAAATGCTCTCGGATCCTTCTTTTTTATGCTATTAAAGCAGTAATTAACATAAAGTTTAAGAAAAGCTCTCTTTAGGTTCTCTGAAAGCAATTATTATCACCTTTCAAGAGCTCCTAGAACAAAGCCTAATCCGAATAGGAATACTGAAGCCCAGAATACTTGAGGCGATGTTATAGTAAGTGAAAACAGCTGAAAATATTTTATTTTTGCTAGGACCATGTATAGCCATATTAAAAATAGGAAACCTCCAAGCCTGTATGCTATACTTTGAGCCTTCTTCACTGGACTTCCTTTAAGACCGTAAGTTAGAATACTTAAGGCAAAGAAAAGCAGTGCTAAGAAAGGAGTATACTCGACCCAGTTTTCATAGAACCCTGTTATTTTAGCTAAAATGTATACTGCAAAAAGGAAGAGCGCAATTCTGAAAAACAGTCCGCGTATTTCCTTAACTCCTATGCTCATTTTCTTTCACCTTCTTAGGGAAACCTAACTTACATTTAATTATCATATAGCCGTCACTGTGTTTGAGCAGTATAGCTCTAGAGTCTCTCAGCATTATTATCCACTTAATTTCACTTACGTGAAGACCGCCTAAATTCACTACTTTAAGCCTATAGTACCTGTCTTCTATAGCGCAAAGCCTCCATAGCTTAAATACTTTAATATCGTCGCCTTCCTCTGCAGCTATTACAGCTCTTCTATGCGCCTCTTCTTCTATGAGCTCCCTAACTCTCTTTATAACTTTATTTAAGACGTTTACCTGCTCCATAGAATCATCTATGTAGCTTTTAGCCTCGCTTTCTTCTAGCTCTTCAGCATCTTCAGGAATATTTATTTTCCTAGAAATTACTAGAGTAAATCCTCGTAGTCTCCTTTTAGGTAATGCTCCAAACGAATAAAAGAGAGAATCTATGTGCAAGCGGCTATCACCGTAAATACATACTCCTTTGTAATCGCCATCAAGAATTAACACTATGCTCTCTGTTTTAAGCTTCAATTGAATGTCACTGTCTAGCCTTAATCGCTTAAATCTAGGTAATCTAAGTGCCTTAATAGGCCTTAACTTCAGTTCTTTGAAAGCAAATACTTTCTTTTCTTTAATAACTATGTCACTAAAGATAATTGTGCCAAAAATACCACAAAGTATCCAAAAGACAAGCCTTAAATCAACAAGGTTTACGGCGAGAATTCTAGACAAGTAATGTAAAATAAGAGAACAGATGATCAAGTAGATAGCCAGCTGAGATAAGTAGTATTTTACGCAGCCTACTCTACTATAGCCATAGATAAGTGTTCTAGTTTCAGGGAATGAAATAAAGACAGATATTATTAGGAAGAGTAAGCCTAGCATAAAGTACTCCAAGACATATTCCTGTGCTAGAACTTCTTCTGTGACAATAGCAATAAGTTTGACAACAATGTACAGTATTATGGCAACCACATATATTCTCAATAGGATTTTAAGCGCGACAATTTTACTTTCAGACACGTGATTATTGAGAGAACTAAAAATAAATAGTTGAGTAAAGTGATGTAAACGTTAGGCAGTCGTAGGAAAACGTAGAACAATACGATTATATCTTAGACCAGTTTATTTCATGGAGAGTGATTAAATGAAGCCAATATACTTGGGCCGCCACCTTACACTCAAATGGAGATATATAGGAATGCTACTCAAGGGACAGAAGACAACTACTATTAGAAGAGGTATAGTTAGACCAAAGTACAAGGAAGTATTCATTCATAGCGGAGGCAAAGTTATAGCAAAAGCTGAAATAGTTAGCGTGAAGTATAAAAAAGTAAAAGATTTGACAGATGAAGATGCTAAAAAAGATGGATTCAAAAGCCTTCAAGAGCTATTAAAAGAACTTAAGAAAACCTACGGTAAAATAAATCCAAAAGAATGGGTTACAATTATAGAACTTAAGATAAAAAACGTTCTTTACGGAGTAAGCGACAGCGATGTGTACCTAGGGCTTTCTCCAGTAGATATAGCTAGATTAGCATTAAGATATAATTTAGACTTATCTGAACGAGAAAAAGAATTATTAGAAGAAATTAGTAGAACAGGTAGTCTGAGAAAAGCGTCACTAAATTTATATGGTAGAGTAGATAATAGAAGAGAACTAAGAAGAGTAGTAAGAAAGGCACTCAAAATCTTGATAAATAAAAATATAATAAAGGTATCGAATAGCAATAAAGACATTTTCTATGATTTAATAGGAGGCGATCATGCATAAGAAAGCAGTAATATTCGATTTAGACGGAACACTTACTGTTGGCAAATTTCCTAACAAGGAGGTATACATGCAGTATAAGCTCAGGTTATATAACGCGTTAGTTTCATTTGACAAAAGACTCGAGAATATTCTTAAACCTGACGACTTTTTATATAGAATGCGTTTTCTTGCACGAGAATTTTTCAAAAACAATGCTTTGATGAAAGCCAAGGTTACTCAGATAGCTGACGAAATAATAGACGAGTACGGCGCATATGCACAGAAATTCTTTAAACCCGATCCCCACGCTAAGGAAGTCATTAAATCTCTCAAAGACAATTCTATTAAAATAGGTATATGTACATTTAGTAGCCGTAGAATAGCTTACCAAACACTGAGAAAAATTGGTATATTTGACTTGATTGACGTTATTCTATGCAGAGATGACGTAGAGTACCCTAAGCCTGATCCACGGCATCTTCTCGACACAGTAAGCAGACTTCAAGTAACCCCTAAGGAGGCTTTATATGTAGGCGATAGTGCTTACGACGTGGAATGCGCAAAAGCTGCTGAAATAGATGTCGTAATAATAGTTAGAAACCTCAACACTAACAAAAAATACGATGTTCCAGTCATATATAATTTAAGAGATATTCTTAAGATAATCGGTATTTCAGCCCATTCTTTCTCCTAGCAAAGCAAATAACTTAATATACTTTAGGGTGCACAGTAGTACGTGAGCTATATTTATGATAGAAGACTGCGTAAAATAAGAGAAGAAGCATCTAAGAAAAATCTTGGCGTAATTATTGTTAGAAGTGCGCCAAATATTTTCTACTTCACTGGATTCGAAGGCGGTGGAACACTCTTTATCCCGGTAGACAGAGACCCTATTTTACTTACAAGTAGACTTGAATACGAGAGAGCTAAAGCCACTTCTTACGTCAAAGACATAAGGGTACATGCGCTAAGGGGTACTCCTCTTAAAGTAGACGAAAAGCCTGTTTATGCCGATACTACTGAGAAAGCTATATGCCTTTTACTAGAAGAACTTGAAGCCAAGAACATCGGAATAGAGGCTCCTACACCTAAACTTGAAGAGACTATAAAAAAGAACATCGGAATAGAGTCATTGGTAGACTTTACTGAAGTCATAACATCTATGAGAGCTATCAAAGATGAAGTTGAGTTAGAGTTCACTATGAAAGCAGTAAAAGTTACTGAAAGAGCTATGAGAAAAGCTATTGAAGTAATTGACATCGGAGTAAGTGAAAGAGAAATAGCTGCTGAAATAGCTAGAGTAATCTATTCTGAAGGATCCCCGTCATTTGAGCCCATAGTTGCTTCGGGAGAAAACTCTGTTTATCCACACTTTACTCCATCGGAAAGGAAAATTACCGAAGGAGACCTCGTTGTAATAGATCTTGGAGCTAGAATTAATGGATACTGTGCTGATATGACTAGGACATTGTACATCGGTAAACCTCGAGGGAAAATAAGAGAAATACTTTACTCGGTACTCGAAGCTCAGAAGAAAGCAATAGAAGCTATAGCTGAAGGTAAGCCGTGTAGCGAAGTAGATAAAGTCGCTAGAGATTATTTGAAGGAAAAGGGCTTAGCAAAGTTCTTTGTCCACAGTTTAGGCCACGGAGTAGGAATCGAGATACACGAAAAACCTGCTCTAGGCGCCACTTCAAAAGATATTTTAAAGAAAAACATGGTCGTTACTGTAGAGCCCGGAGTTTATATACCTGGAGTAGGAGGAGTCCGCATAGAAGACATGGTAGTAGTCACAGAGAAAGGTTGCCAAGTACTAACTTCCTTCGAAAGAGAACTATTCTAAATCTTGATAAATTTTCTCAAGACTTCTTTTGCAGCATCTCTTACAATAGACCTATGTTCCTCTAGGGTAAATACAGCTACGCTCCACGAAAAGGTATAAGCATCAGTTAAAGTCTTCGCTATAGGTGAAAGCTCCTTAATATCCTTCAACCCTTCTTCAGTATAAATCTTGACATTAGCTTCCTCTAGCACCGGGTTTTCCGGAATATCTAAGGCCACGTAGCCCACATGCACTCCGGCTTTCTCAGCTATACTTTCCTCAAGCTTTTGCTTCTCTAAAACATTTTCTTTGAGAAAAACAAACTCCAGTATCGTGTCCACTGGAAGAATATCTCCTCTAAGCTGATAAGCCATTTTAAACAATTTTCTTTTTCTAATTCTCTCTGCAATTTCTCGACAATAGCTTACTCTCGAGTCTCGGAGCTTTATAAGAAGCTCTTCATCAGTAAGCCTAAACAATTCATCAAAAGAAATAACTCCTTCTTCTAATGCTCTACGCACTCCTTTGACTAACATACAAGTAGCGGCTCTCGAGGTTTTGTGACCGTATACGACAGTAAACATTGTATGCCTGGCAAAAAGAACTGTTACTGCAGGGTAAAGTCCCTTCTCACTTACAGCTAAAGTATCATTTACTACAGTAAATTCTCTTAGTATGCGGGAATCTATTACACCGTATGCTACACCACAGTAATATGCGTCGCGCTGAAGATAGTCGAGTCTATCGGCGTCTAAGTCGCTTTTAACTATTTGCGATAAAGGCCCTTCTTTACCCTTAATGATATCAACGACATCTTTTACTCGAAGACCATAATCTCCCAAAATATCTTTAAGCTCAGTTTCATTAATGATTCTCTCCGACATTTCTTCATGAGAAACTCCCTCTTCTTTAACGACTTCCTCTAGTACATGGGAAAAAGCTGTATGCGCAATATCATGGAGCAGGGCTGCTGCTTTCAGTTTATTAAAGTCTTCTTCGGAGAAAATGCTTTCCCTAGAATTTACTGTAGTAAATATTTCCTCGGCCAAGTAGCGTACACCAATAGAATGTTCAAACCTTGTGTGAGTAGCTCCAGGAAAAACTAAGTGAACTAAGCCTAGCTGCTTTATTCCTCGTAATCTCTGAAAAGGCTCAGAGTCTATTATAGCTAAATCTAACTCATCTAGTTCTATATTTCCGTGAACAGGGTCTCTAATTACTTTCTTCATGGAATAGTCTTCAGCAGCATTCCTTCTAGAGTAACAGGCTTAAGTTTAAGCGCCAGATTATATGCCTCCGTTAACTTCGATTCTCTCTCAGCGTAAATCTCTATGAGAGGATCCCCTTTCTTAACTTTATGGCCTGCTTTAACGAATATTGCTACACCCGCTCCTTTGTCTATTGGGGCTCCAGCGGCTCTAGCTATCAAAGTAATAGCTGTATTGTCTACATGAGTCACATAGCTGTCGACAGGAGACTCTATTCTAATTCTCTTACCGCCTACTGGAATATCTTCAGGCTTTATATTCGGGTCGCCTCCCTGTACTTCAATTATCTGCTTCATTTTCTCCCATGCCTTACCTGACCTAAATATCTCCTTAGCTAAGTCATATCCTTTACCTTTTGCTTCAAGACCAGCCATCTCGAATATTAAGCCTGCTAGCGAAAGTGCTTTATCAATAACGCTCATAGCACCACGCTTGTTTTGCAAAGCCTCTATAGCTTCTCTGGCCTCGAGAGCCGGGCCTGCGCTGTAACCAATAGGCTGGCCTCCGTAAGTGATAGCACATCTAAGCGTTATGTTCAGTTTCTCACTTACATCAAGAAATAGTCTAGCCAGCTTCTCAGAATACTCTCTTGTAGGAGCTTTTGTACCCTTGCCCGTGGGAATATCTATTACTAGGTACTTGACTCCCATGGCCACTTTTTTCGCCAAAATACTTGCTATCATCTGAGACGGAGGATCTATTTGAAGAGGATGCTCTACTTTTATGAAAATGTCATCGGCCGGCGCCAATCCGAGAATCCCACCCCAGCATATCAGTCCCCTAGCTTTTAGAGCCATTTCCCTTATTTCATCTGCTTTAAAACTAACATTCGCTAGAACCTCCATAGTATCAGCGGTGCCTGCTGGGCTTGTTATAGCTCTGCTACTGGTCTTTGGAATAAGTAGTCCTGTAGCAGCGACAACAGGTACTTCTATTAAAGCAACTTTAGAATTTCCTGGTACACCGCCTATGCTATGAATATCGTATACTGTTTCTTCAAACTCTATCCTGACCCCTGTTTCGACCATAGCCTCTATCATATAAACTATTTCGTCTATACTCATTCCATGAAAGTACTCTGCTAACAGAAAAGCAGCGATTTCTAGTTCGCTTAACTCTCCTGAAACAACATCTCTGATAATATAGTATATTTCGTCTCTTGTTAACTTATTTCCCTTAAGCTTTTTCCGTATAAACTGCCAGGAAGCAGGATGAGGTGCGAGTACGACTTTTACCTCATCTCCTTCTTTCACTCCAAGACTTTCTCCAACTTCCTTTAAAACACCTATTTCTCCTTCATTAATAAATGTCCTAGTAATACTAACCGACGCTGTAATAGATTTTCCCGACTCACTAACTACTTTAACTCTGTCATAAGGCTTTAAACCAAGCCTAATAGCATCCTTCTCATTAAATATTACAATTTTTGAGCCTCCAAGAGAAATATCTATCCTTTTTACCTTCACAGAGTTTATTTACTCCGGTATATAATAAGCTTACTGTTATAACTCCGATGCAATTTACCTAAAGAAAGGGAGAAAATATGCCCTC
>Ga0190312_1000207_pt1 | contig 21241 bp, 21 predicted proteins | sample 487007910_MG_FD_165046 | JGI IMG/M metagenome (GOLD analysis project Ga0190312, IMG submission 165046) | Hydrothermal vent sediment bacterial communities from Southern Trench, Guaymas Basin, Mexico - 4870-07-9-10_MG | ecosystem: Environmental > Aquatic > Marine > Hydrothermal vents > Sediment ... | reverse complement strand
CCCTTTTACAAGGCAAGAAAGAAGAAAGAACATCCAAAACCTCCCTCTCAGACCCAGAATCCCTAAGCAACACAAAAATTTCACGAGAATGCTTCCTTAACACATTCACGATAGCATGAAAATCCAAAACAATGCACCCGAAAAACACATTCCTTAACTTGAGGGATCGTGTTTCAAACGGATTCTATATGCTTCACTTATTTTACATGTAAAGACGTCAATGAGTTTCTTGTACTGACATAGGAACCCGTTATTAGATATATACTACTTTCTAGCTTTCAACTTTTAGACTCGGTTAAGATCTCTACTAACCGCATTTTTCAAAAACGCAACGAACCGGGAAACGTTAGAAAGAAATTAGTGCGCTCTCTGTTTTTAATTTTACTTTTAGTAATCTCCCTATATACATTCCTTACAAAAAGATAAGTTTTAAATTTCTTCATTTCAATACAGTAAATACGATGATTTATCTTATCATATTAGGCGATTCTTACAGTGCGAGAATTAAAAATAGAAGTATCAAATACTCTCGCAGCATTGGTATTCCCATCATTGATACTAATTACAACATCATTCGTATTTACAGCTACTGGTTATGAAATATTAGCTACTAAAGCTGAGAGATAGGCGGTAATAATGTTAATAATGTTTTCTATCTTAATAATTCTCTCAGCGTATCTCAGAAGTACACAAAAATAAAAATTGCCCAAAATGTACACATTTTATTTAATATTACATGGTCTAACGAATTTTTATCTCGACTTTACTAATTTTTATTTATATAACTAGAATAGCGTTAGGATGCGAATAAGCAAGGGTGTTTTACAATGCTAGAATTAAACCTTTGACGTTTAATTACTCCCATTTTATCTAGTATTGGTGTAACCAATGCAACTACCCTTAGATCAATTTGCAAATAATAAAATCCCAAAAAAGAAAACTCGTATGTTTAATATTGTAACAAGGACATGGAATCCTATTACTGGATGTTACCATAACTGTATTTACTGCTGGGCCAGGAAGCTTGCACAGAGACTTAGAAATTCAAACCCTAAATACAAGGGAGGATTCAAACATGCTTTTCATGAAACTGAGTTTAATAAGAAATTTAAACCTGGTGAGTTTGTTTTCGTTGTTGATATGGGAGATCTATTCGGCGATTGGGTTCCCAGAAAATGGATTGAAAAAATAATTGACCATATTAGTAAATTCCCCAGAACTGAGTTCTTGTTTTTGACAAAAAATCCCAAGAGATACTTAGAGTTCGAATTTCCAAAAAATGCTTGGCTAGGAGCTACTATTGAGACGGATAGGGACGAGCTATATATAAAATATAAAATATCGGCAGCTCCTCTTCCTAGTGAGAGATACAAAGTTATGAGAAGCATTAAATGGGAGAAAAAGTTCATAGCGATAGAGCCTATTCTTGATTTCACAGATAATTTTATTCAGTGGATAAAAGAAATAAATCCAAAGATAATCTATGTAGGTTATGACAACTATAATTCTAAACTCCCAGAACCGCCTCTTGAAAAAACAGAAGAACTTATTCGGGAACTTAAAAGTCAGGGCTTTTATGTCTTTGAAAAAACCATAAGGGAAGCCTGGTATCAGAACTTCATAGATGATATTGAGGATCCCTTATGCTATTTCTATAGGATAGTTCATCAAACGCCTATAGTAATAAATAATCAAAGAGCTAAATTGATAGATTATGGGAAAATTTTACTAGACATTTTAAGTAATAACGAGAGAAAAATTATAAAACCATTTATCACAAAGCATCCAGGAACAATATTCAAGTTATACTTCATCTGGGCGTACATTAGAATATACAGAGAATACATGAGACATCTAAAGATGAAGTGGAGCAAGAAGTATGAAGGCGCAGAAGTATACTATATAGATCTTTTCAGCGGAGGTGGCTTAACTGAAGTGAATATTAAGAATAAGAGAGTAATGTTGCCTGGATCAGCTATCTTCCCACTATTAGCACAACAGAGAATGTATATGTCCCAGAAGTTTCTATTGTTTGATAAGATCATATTAAATGATAAAGATCCTTCAGCTATAGAATCCCTTAAACTTATAGTTAAGAAGTCTCTAAATTTGCTAGGACTAGATGATGCGTATAGCATCAGAATATGCCCTAATGAAAAAGCATGTGATCAAGTTCTTAATCGATCATTTACTAATATTGGAAGAAGGGAAATTATTATTTGTAAGTTAGATGCAAACATTTTAGCGAAAGAGATAGTCAAAAAACTGACTGAACGTAATAAAGCAAGAAATATATGGATTAACGCATTCGTGTTTGCAGATCCGTCGAGTCCATTTCAATTTAAATTCCCTTCACTCCAGAGTATCTTACAAATACCCGGAGATATTTTCATGTTAGTTCATCTCAATGAGATACCACATATGATATCTAAATGGAGAAAACATAAAGGGAAAAACAAATTATTGAAGCATGTTGAGGACACTTATGCGGATAAAGAATTAATAAATAAAATTCTATGTGGGGAGATAGATCCTACAACGGCATACCTTTTAAAAATGGAAGAAATCGCAGAGAAAACACGTATTATGTTTCTAGCTGATAATAGGTTACCTATTCATATCCCGATAAGAACAAGACAAAATAAATATTACCTAGTCTCCTTTATAAGAAGAAAGTTTGCCGATAACTATCAAAAGTTAAAAAATAAGAAAGAAGTACCTTCTGAACTCAAATGGATCGACTTTTTAATTAAACAAAAAATGGTTTTTGAAAAAGTAAGTAATCTCGGAGATCGCGTAGTGGAGATGTTAGAAGGAAAATTCGTAACCCTATTCGGTAAACCATGCAAAGACTTTCCGTTAAACTACTGGTTTAGATAAGTTGCTTTCTACACAATTTTAGCTTTATTTCGTTTCCTTTCTATCTTCTTAGCTCATTTCTTGACCCTTTGCGTCTTTTCTCATAATGTTGCGATAGAATACCCTTATAGGTATTATAATGCATTACCTGCAACCTCACTAGAAAAATAATCCAGTTCTTGGATCGATTAAAATTGTAGGAACAGGTTTCTCTATCATCAATGGTTTCAAATCCAGTTCTCCATGGCATATCTTTTCTACTTAAATGGAAGCTTTACCCCAATAAAGTATATTTTATCAGACATAATGAGAAAAATCTGGTTTAGCTTCAAAATTTTGTGCTATAGAGGATTTAACTCTAGGTCTAGCAATTACATCTATTTCTCCAACTATCTCTTTTATATGTTTCTTAATCAATTCGAACGTACTAAATGTCTCAGCAATCACGCTTTCAGGAGTTCTAGAAATAGTCTCCTTCTTTTTGATTTGCATTGATTCGTCTAAAGGTTCTCCTAAAGCTTCTAATATAGCGATTTCCCCTAAAGCTCCCACATCTTGAGGTTTAACAGAGAGCTCAGAGAACCCTTGACGCCTCTGTCGTACTCGATGTTTTAAAATTTTCTTAAACTCTGAAGCTTTATACTTTGCTTTTATAAGAAGCCAGCATACTATAGTAACGTGTATGGGCTTTCAAACCTTGCCTTATCTTTCTAATGCTTAAGCTTTAAACTCGCGATTAAGCCTTAATACCCGTAAAGGTATCCTATCATGACACATTATGATGCAATAGAAAGAAAGACATTAACAGCTAAGAATAAAGCTAAAAAGAGATAAATTTGAGAAGCAAAGTTTAGTTAACTATAAATTTAATTTAAAGGCTAGACTATAGGTACTGAAATTTAAAAGACATAATTGAAATGTATATAAATTGCATATAGTTAGGATAAAGTTAAAGGGTTAAATAGGTATTCGGGAGGAGTCCGAATGCCAAAATTACGTACAACTCGCAATTTTTATGCATTTTCAATATTTTCTAGAGAAGAAGTAGGAAAAAAGGCTGTAGACGATATATTAATGAAGATCACTAAACATTTATTTGTAAAAAAGTATAATCCAAGAAGACTGAAAGAAGGAAGACCAACTAAAGGTTGGTATGGTGTTAATGAAGAGGATGATATAAACGAAATGCCTCTTGTAGGGAAATACGAACTATCATTAGCTACTTTCTCTCATACATATAGATTTGCTCTTTTTAGATTTATAGAAGATATCGAAAAAGAGTTTTTTAGTAAATTACCAACAGTTGCAAGAGAAAAAATCTTAAAACTAATAAAAGAAAATCCCCAAACTTATGCTCCCTTATTTTATGACCATAAATATATGGATGTTCTTTTCCTACTGAAAATCGAGAGTAGTCACGCACTAAAACATAATGGTTTCGTTATATTCTCAGGCAAGAGAATAGATGAAGAGATTTTAGATGATATACGGGGAGCTCTTCAAAGAGAAGGATTGCATATTAATTTAATAACATTTTCGTCAGATTTTCTTTTCTGGCTATTTGCTAGAAAAGGATCAAAAATAAAGGATTTAATCCTTAAGGACTGCAATTTCTTAGAACGCATTCAACCACTCACAAGATCGGAAATTCATAGATCTCGTGGAGTTATATCAGAGTCATTAGAAGTTATATCCTCCCTCGCTGAAGGGAAAGAAGTAACAAGTATAGAAATACTAGTAGAACTGCGAGGGGAAGACATTAAAATAAAACTGCAAACTGATGGAGTATTTTATGTTAACATGTTCGCAAGAGATGAATTCAAAGAAGAACCTCCTCTCATTAAGAGAATTTTCTCGATAAGTGATGCTGTAACGTATATTTTACCAACATTAATGGATGCTTATATTAGAGAAAAACCACAATGGGATAGAGAGAAAAAAGAATTTACTAAAAATATGATGGAGGAATTAAGAAGAAGACTTGGAGTATGATATACTTATATACAAACAAACGAAGAATTTTATCCTGTAAGGGGGATAAAAATGCTTACATATCCTTCTCAGGGGATGATAAAATCTAAAGATCTAAAAATAAGCTCGAAAGAATTTCAAGTATTTAAAATAATAATTAGCGAATGTAATAAGGAAGAAATTAAAAAAAAGCTGGAGACAATCTCTTCAAATTATAAAATTAACATACACTTCTTATGTTTTAAAAACAGGATACACTACGTTATTTTAGATATAACAAATAAAACATATCGAGATATTAGTAAAATCATCGATAAACTCCATAAGAGCGAGAATTTAAATCTTAACATTCTCAGTATGAACATCGAGACTTTCTCAAAATTGGTTATAAATTTAAGTAAAAGAAAATGGCAGCTTATGTCGGTCATGTTTCAGATAATTGGAGATCCTCAAGCAGAAATAGAGTATGAACAAATCACAAATGATTACCTAATAAAAACTGGAAGAGTTGAAGATTTCTTAAATTTTATCCATAATGCAAAGATTTTACCATCTATAATCCATTTCTACAAAAATGGCGTATCTGTGGACATCAGTATAACATTTTGGATTAGAGTGCTTCCTTTTTCAGAGGTCATATTTGAAGACTTAATTCAAATTTTGAGAGAAACTCTTTGCTAATAAGGGATAGCAAATTGAGTACTAATAAAGAGAAATTTATTCGATTACTCAGAGATATTGTTATTTATATTTTTTTCTTTTTCATAGTATCTTGTTTAACAAGTCCGCTCAGAGGGATCCTACCCTCCGATATCTTATTAAAAATAGCTTACTTCATTGCATATATACTAGCAGATCTTATTATTATTACATTACTTGAACCAATCGTGGAACTTAATATATGTTTTTCAATAGGCAGGATTAAGAAAGTGTTAGACATAGAGATTGAATTAGAAAAAGGAAAAAATAGTGCGCAAATGTGGTTAATAATAACGCAATATGTTAATGAGAAACATCCATTATACAAAATCTTCAGAAGTACTCTTGAAAAGACAAGAGTTGAGTTTTTCATTGTTACAAGAGGTGTTGAGTTTGAGCCGTCATTCCCTGAGGCAAGCACATTATTTGAAAAAACATGTAATCATAAAAAATGCATACACACTTTTAGAGTAGATGACCTTTCTTCACCCACTGGGTCAAGTGAAAGAGAACTACCTCTTATACTCATTGCTCCATATTCACATGATTTAATCAGATGGAAAAATACGGTTGTTGATTTAAAACATAATTTCACACTTCTTTCTGAGGAAAATAGGTTAATGTCCTCATTGAAGATTTTTTTCATTAAATGTTTAACTAAGATTCATTATGAGAAGCTTATTGTAAATTTAAGGATAAAAGATCGGTAATTAACGAAACTACACACGAAGACACTAAGATTTTTAGAAGATTCATTAAAAAGAAGATATTTGCTCTTTTCTTAATGAGGAGTAGATGTAAGAGGTAAGGAAGTGAAGACGTTGTCTGATAAACTCTGGAAAAAGAAGGGCAAAAAGGAATGTAATAAACGACTATATTCAGAAGATGTAAAATTGGCACTCCAATTCTCACGAATGATGACGCAATTAGGAAGAATAGAAATACTAGTACAGGATAGAGGAGGCGAATGCTTAAACTGCATAGTAACAAGTTTTCTCTCCAAAATAAGGAATTCTAACTCATTGAATGGAGCACATTAAGTTTTGAATGAAAGACTACTAGAATTTGCCCTCGTATTAGCACGTTTCTCAAAGATCCTTCTGTATGCATCTAGTTCCTCCTCGACTTCTTCATTGAGGATACTATACCTTATTCCGAGTTTTTGTAGAAGAAGCCAGAGATCATCGATTCTCAAGTCTAGTAACTCAGCAACCTTCCCCATGGAGATTCTACCACTAAGTAGGAGGACTAGGACTGTGAAAAGCTTCTCTTTATCGGGGTAAGGTACTTGCTCACGCTTAATAATCTCTCTGAGTTCAACGGACAGTAGATATTACCCATCACAATTATACATCATCAATAATCTATATAAGTACCATAATGACTCCTATCTATGCGACATCGAAGGATGATTTGAAGTATTGTAAAATATAGCCATAGTTTTCTGCATTCTTTCCTAAGGACCAAGCGTGGGATCTAGCTACGGAGTAGGGTATCCTATCATAGCTACATTGTTGCTAATGAGTATTATAGCATGACATGTAACTTTCAGGTCTTGATGCGACTCTCTATTTAAGCTTATAGGAATTATGAGGCTTTTTAATGGCTTATCAAAATTTATCGGGTTTTTCTACGTGTTGTTTTCATGTTTCTGCCTCATCTTGGCATAGCCTCTTAACGCAGCCGAAAGACTTTAATATGGAGAGGCAAACCACAAAACTAGGAAAGGAGTCAAAGAAATTTTTTAACTATAAAAAATGAGAACATTTTTATTCCTATAGTAAGTGTCACTAAAATTATTTCTCCTTAAGAGTCCAAAGAATTGGCGAGAAACTTCAAAAAATGCGGAAATAGAAACTATCTTGGTGCGTATACAGATAATATTGGGGAATTTTGAGTGATTAATTGCTTATCCAGTCGTAAATACTGGTGCTGCTACTCTACGCATTAATTCCACGAGTTAGTATCCATCTAACGAAAGAGCTAATTCATCTTTGTCATAAGTGATAGCGGTGCTTCTCATAAATCTTAGTCATTCTTTACGCAAATATGGTTGCCATACGATATTACGATAACCATTTAAACGATCCAGAATCATCATATATGCCATAGTCTCAGACACAAAATCTCTGAATACATTCAGTCGTCCTACATTCTTAGACCTATAATACCCCTGATCAACGCAGTACAGAACTATCTAAAACAGCCTCAATTCTCATTACTAGGAATTACTAAATAAATATTATTACGTGAGGAAATTATATCTCTTAACTTCTTGAGAATTTCAATAGCTACTTCTTTAATCAGTATCTCATTGATAAAAAATTCAAGATAGTTCATTTTATCAATCATCCTCACTAAGGGTCTAATAAAGTATGTTACCTTAAGATTTCTATTTCCCTTACTAGATTCTCATAGTTAAAACTCTCTAGTAGACCAGTTGATTATATTTCCCAAATATTGATTTCCATTCCCTCATAATTTCATATGGACTCTTATTCTTAGCTAGAAACACCTTTTAAAGAATGAGTTGGTTAAGCAACGCGATAATGGTTACTGGAGAATAAGCATGCTATAGACTTTAATACGTGACTTTATGTTGTAACGTATATTTATGAGTAATGGCGAGATATGTGGGAATCTTGAAGAGATTGGTGATTAACTATGTCGGGAAGTCGGGATTAGAATGTTTTCTAGTTCTCTGAGTTTTTGGATTCGATACGCGCCTCTAATGATCTCATATTGGTTCCATGGTTGTGTATAAATAATTCCTACTTTACCTACTTTAATAATGCTCCTTATCTCTTCAGCATCATCATCGATTAACATATCGAGATCTGGATACTCACTTTTTCTTCGCCAATAACCGAGGAATATAATATCATCTACTCTTATTTTATTCTTTTTTAGCCATGAACTTATGAAGAGATCATCCGACTTTGTTCTTGAAGTAACTATAATTACCTTGAATCCTCTAGAACGTAATCTCTCTATGATTTCTGGCGCCTCCTCATCTAGTATTGGAATATTCTGCCAGTCTACCCATGTTTCCCTTAGCAATCGAATTAGAACGCTCCGCCTTGCACCGATACGGAGATTTCTCAGACGAGGATCCGTTATCTGATCCTTTGTTATCTTTATTCCTAGTCTCTCTTTAACTAATTTGCACCATCTCCCTAGCGTATCTGCAAGCACATTATCCAGATCTATAGCAATGATTGGTTTTTTACTCTGAGATGAAATCTTCAAGGGTTTTCTCCCTTCTCCTAACAATCCTTAACACTCTTTTCCTGATAAAATCAGCGGCCTCTTTAGGATCAGAACAATCTACTTCTATCGCCCCATACTTCTCTTTTAGTACTTTAAATCCACCAACGCTCCTTCTTTTCTCTATAAAATGTTCTTGAGGTGGTTTTATTACAAAAATTAGTTTGCCATACTTCTTTGCATAACGAACTGTATGCATTGTCCCTCCTTTTTCACCAGTCTCTACAACAATTATAGCAGAAGATATAGCACTAATAATCCTATTACGTTTGACAAAAGCGTTCTTGGCTCGTTTATTTTTCGGTTTCTCAAAGTTTTCACTAATCGCAGCCCCCCTCTTAGTTATATCCCTTAGTAATTCCTCATTCTCGCTTGGATACACTGGGTATATCCAAGGAAGAACCGCGAGAGTCACACCATTATTTCTTTGATTCGCTTCTAAGGCCCCACAGTGCGCCTCCGTATCTATACCTCTAGCTAAACCACTAACTATAATGAAAAACTCTGCTAGATATCTACTGATCTCTCTCGCCATTTGTCTACCAAATAAAGACGCATTCCGCGTACCAACAATAGCAATACATTGCTCGAATCTCTTTAAAGATCCTTTATGAAATAATACTAAAGGCGGATCTCTTATTCGTCTTAATGTTTCTGGATATTCCTGGTCGATATATCTAATCACACTTATTCCTTGTTTTTTTAATTCCCCAAGAATATCATAGTATTTCCGCTTATCCAAATTCTTCCTCGCACTAACGATATGTTGCATTGTTTTCTCGTCTAGACCAATATTTTTTAGTTGTTTCCTAGATCCTTCAAGAATTTCGGCTAGGTTAACATTTTTCTCTTTCAATAACTCTGCAATTCTTTTGAGATCAGGAATTTTTAGATCTCTAAGGATAAGCCAATAAAGAATTTCTTGATCCTCCATTATTATTCGTCCCCTAAGTCGACTGCTTATCCTTATCTGATTCAACATTATCTTTCCAAAACTCATTAAAAGCTTCACATTATCCCAGATAACATATTTTATACTAAATCTGTGCATTATCGCGTCTTACCCGCGACAACACCGATCACTCTTCTAGCTCCAGCCTCCTTTAGTATCTTAGCACAAGCTCTTAATGTGGCCCCAGAAGTACTAATGTCATCTATTAATAGAATGCTCTTGCCAAAAACGCTAACTGGTTTATTAGATAATGCATATATCTTCTCGGCCAGCGCAAAGCGTTCCTCTTTTGTCTTATCCTTAAACTTGACCGCTTGCACCTTTATTAACAGGGACTCTACAGGACGTGCTAGTTCTCCTAAAAATTCTTGGAATAAAACTGCTAGCAATTCAGTATGATTGTAAAGCTCTTTAGTCTTCTCATCACGTCTCAACTCATTAGGATGCGCGGGAACATAAGTTATAACATCAAAATATCCAATTCTCTCTTTATACGCTTTAACTAGCAGAGCCATCGCCATTGCTATAGGATATGCATAAGAACTATTAAGCCTCCGATCATCGATCTTATAATGATCAATTAGCATAGTCATACAAGAAGGATTTAGTCTCCTAGAACGAGGATTATAGGGCTGAACAGCTATTAAAAAATCAACATACTCCGGAGGATCAACCACCCCAAGAACACTCGCCATACCACAATTAGGAAAAGGCCGCTCCCTTCGCAGCACTTCCAAGCATAAACCAGAACTACTGAGACGACACTCAAATAATCGAACCAGCCACCACCTACAACACAATTCCCCAACCAAAACGTCAGCAGGAATCATATAATCATCACACATTTCCAAGAATCTTTTCACATATCAATACTAATTACATGTATATCATTTATCACATCAATAACCACACCACCAATTTAAAAAATTTTAAATTCTTATATCTCCGTATTATTTTAAAGAGGGACAAGGGGCTGGAGTTATTTAGCAGTCATGTCCCAGCCAGAAGGAGGTGCCTTGCACCTTATCCATTTATCTTCATCTAACATTACGTTAAAATTTAATAGATTAATAATATTACTAAGCTATAGGGATGCCTATAGGGTAGGACTATTTGATAAGTGGTACGTCATGGCTGATAATATTCTAAAGGAACTGAGACCACCATTCATGGAAGAAAGCGTGGAGGACTTTATAACTAGAACTTTAGGAAAGACATAGGAATTATTCTAATGGTGTTTATGCTTACTTCCTTTATATGCTTACGCAATTAGCTCTGGTGAACGAATATGCATATGTGTAAGCGGTGTGGGTTAAATATTAGTCATATAGTATCATTAGGAATTAAAAGGCTTTATGATGAGGCATTAAAGTGGTACAGAACCTATGGTCTGGTGCTCATTCGCTACTTTAACCTATGGGGAAAATATAGAAATTTAAGCGTTGAATATGTTATTCATGCACCTTGCTCATCAGCCGCTACAAATCCAGATTTAGCGTTATTCGCTAGAGAGATAGCAAGCGGATTACTTGAATGGAGCTATTGGATTCCATCGCTTAATGCTGTATATAATCATTGTTACGGATCTGCTATTGAGAATATTCTAGCTAAACACGGAGAAAATACATGGAATTCTATCCTTAACCAAGCAAGAAAATCACTATTAGCCTCTCGGTATTCTATTTCAGCTATAGAAAATCTGAAACCTTCTACGAGAATTATCCTTAAGATTACTCTATGGAGGAAGTTCATTGACATCACAAGAATGAAGGAGATAGCTATAATTAGGAGCCTAACATGTCCTAAATGTTTTCAGGGGGACTTAAAAGTTATCAACAGAAACCAATTACAAAATGGTGACGAGGTAATAGCAAAATGCGAGGCTTGTGGGGAAGAGATAAAAGTAATATTTAACTTTAAACAACCAGAAGACTGTGATAGTATTATTAACGATATAGTGTTTTTGGTACTTGATAACTTATATGTAGCGTCATCAAAAGATTCCTCTGTCTCGTTTACAAATTCTCTGAGAGATTTATTAAACATTATTAGACTAGACCCAAAGTTATTCAGGCAGGCACTAAGAGCGATCGCTAAATGTGCCACTAATTTACACATGTGGATAAATAAAGTTCCTCCAAGAGTTTATCGTGAAGAATTAATCAAAATCTATTCATCATGGTTAAGACTGTTACTCGTTGGCCTAAAGAGCTATTTGGGGGAGAAAGATTTATCAGAAATACTAATGACTTTAGAAAATGAATTAAAAGGTAAAGGTCAGTCCTCGCGTGTCTTGTTGAGTAATAGTTTAGAGGAGGATGTCGAGGAAGAAATTCTAAAAAACTTAGTGAAATGGTAAGACTGGCTTTTAAAATAGTGGCTAAGGAGCATGCCGCTATGCCGAAGATATGCCCAGAATGTGGAGGAGAAATGGAATTTTTCCGACAGCAATTAGTAATAAAACCAAAGCCAGGAGATATACTTATATACCGCTGTAAGAAGTGTGGTAAAGCTGTAAAGAAATTCTTTGAATTTCCAGAAGAGTACGCCAAGTTCTTTAGATCGATGAATCAATCCTCCCCAGATTAGCTGAGGAGAATATTTTTCCTTTTCCTTTTATTTTTTATTCTTGACTTTTCAGAATAACAAATCTCATACTTATAATCAGGCTTCATATTTCCTTTCTTATGAATACTCTTGGAATCTTAATAGCTACAATTATTTCTGGCAGTGCTTGAGTTGTCGAGGTACTAATTTTGTATCCTAACTCCAGAAAACTACGAAGGAATGAAGAAAGAGCTAGTATAGTGGGTTGTGAGGAAGCATGAAAGTAAGATAATTAGGTAAAACCCGAGGATAAGGTTTGTAATACACGTGATAAAGGGAGGAGAGGATTAGGAATCTATGAAGCGGCATTCAAACCACGTGAGGACAAGACAGAGATATTTCATGGTGAGTTTATCTCTCGTAGGTAAAATGGAAGATAACGAAGGGGATTAGAAAGGAATAGAGATAGAGGGGATATTACCAGAACTAAAAGCTATTTGAACGAAAAGGCTCAAAGTGAGTAGAAGTATTAAGAGGAAAAAGCGAAGGCAAAAATAATGGAGAAAGATTGTGGGAAAAGAATAAAAGAAGCACTAGGATAATTCTACATACACCCATTAACAGAACTGAGAAATGATGTAGGGCAATGCTAATCGATCCACCACGCACCGCTACACTCCAAAACCTTATGCGTAACAATTATCATATCAGGAGACCCCTTAGTAAATAGCAAAATACTCTTACTCACCACTAATAAGATAATCTCATGCATTCGCATCACCTCTGGATTCTCACCACTAGGATTCGATTTTGTAATTGCAATATCTTAGCATAAGACTCTCAGCATACTTGGGGCACAGAAAAATAGTGATCAGAGAGCAAGCTGTCTACACTAAACCACTGCAAGACATTATAAGTTCCCATGGCTATAGCATTTTTCGAGAAAAATGAGATCTTGGGAAATAGAATAGACAAAACTTAAAGGAATAAAGTAAATAAAAGTGTCTTCTGCTTGGAAAAACTATTAACAAGAAATTTTAATCGCCATACACAAAATGGCCAGAAAGATCCTATCTCGAGTTATTATCAAAAAAACGATGAAGCCAATTAAAACTGTGCCATAGAGATAAAAGAAGATCAACTTACTAAAATCTTCTCTCATAGTTGAGTCTTTAATATAATAAAGAACCACTAAAAACAGCGAGACTACGTTATAATATATGCTTTTGGTAGTTTAAGCAGGGGGAATACATCACTAGAGGTCTCAATCAACATTTATTTTGTAGGGAGATACATAACAGATCAAATAGACGCTGTGATCAAATTTAAGGTTCAAAATCAAAAATTTTATCAGTTATATATTAGCAGGGGATATATTCTTTAATGAATTAGGAGACGTGGTGGAGTGTGGTAGATAGCTTCTTGATTCGTCCCTCATATGTAATGAGCTGTCTTTGTTACTCTATTTTTAAGATTGAGCCGTATCCTGATTGCGCGTTTAATTGCTTATATTGCTATGTTAGGATGTTTCCACGACGAATTGCTAGACGTGCTGTAATTGATACATATATATCACAACTGAAGCGCGTTATTATTGAGTTTAAAAGAGTTTTTGGGATGGTTCCTGCTTTTAGGATGGCGACTCTTGTTGATCCTTTTCAAGAAAAAGAAAGGTTTTTTCGTCATTCATATAAGGCCATGGAGTATTGCCTTAATCTGGGCTGTCCATTGATAATTAATACAAAGGGTACGTTAGCTTTGGAGGAGCCGTGGATCGATATAATAAGGCAACTAGGTAAACGCAGTTTACTAGTGTATCAACCAACAGTAACCTTATTGGATGAGGACGCAAAGCTTGTTGAGCTTCAAGCTCCGTTATCTTCAGAAAGGCTAGAAGTTGCCAAGGAGCTTTCTCGTTTAGGAATCCCAGTAGTTATACGCTTACAACCGTTAATTCCCTACATAAATACTGAAACCGAGTATATGGAGGAGCTATTAGCCGAATTTAAGGCTACGGGAGCTAGACAAGTTATTGCGGAGTTCTTGAGATTTAATAAGGCTAATTTATTATTAAGATTCAAACCATTGTTCCGTAAACATAGGATTCCTTTCTGGCAATTCATTAGAAGATCCTTATGGGAGACTATTCCGAGATCCTCGCATAAGCGTCCAAAAATGAAATATCGAGAACAAATAATGTTGCAATTAAAAGAAATCGCTACTTCGAAGGGGCTAAAATTCTCCACTTGCAGAGAAGGTTTTTATCACTTGCATACAGCTCCTAATTGTTGTGGGCTACATTATCTGGGGAGATATTTAGTAAGACCCACTTTATTAGAATATCTTCACTTAGATAGGTACTTCCGACTCCTCGCTGATAAGAACAAAGTTGTTATGAGCGAAGGAAGAATAGAAATGCTAAGGTATGGGTTAAGGAGAGCCTTAAAGAAGCACGAAGAAATGATTAAAAAGGTGATCAAAGATCAATCTTTGCTCCTAAGCATCGCTCCATCATCAGCATTAGGGCGTTCCTTACGCTTAGAGATTTAAACGGCGATTTAGAATTTCTCTAAACTTCTCACCAGAAACCTCTTCGGGTGGATATTTTGCACTATTCTCCTTAAGTTTCCTGATTACAGCTTTTCCAAGGTCTATATTGAGTACATCTGCTAAGGATAAGAGATAAATCAGAATATCTGCCATCTCTCTTTGAATCTTCTCAATGAATACCTTACTAGTGACCAATTCCTTAACTTCTTCCTCTGATCGCCACTGGAAAAGCTCTAGAAGCTCCGCAGCCTCAATCATTATCGATATAGCTAGATCCTTGGGATTATGATACATTAACCAATTACGCTCATCACGAAACTTCGCCACCAACTCTCTCAAAAACTTTAAGGAATCAATATTTGCTCCTCGCGACGACATGGTTTTTCATCATATAATCAGTTTTAAGCAATTAAGCTTAGGATACTATACTGAAGATAATCATATTATTAAATATTCAACATTATTCTAATATTAAGCGAGCCAGGCGGTTCATCACTTTTTTGTTTTTCTGAAGAGACTCTTCTTTTGGGTCGATATAAGCTAATGCTAGGATCCTATCTCTTTCATTTCCATCTAACCATATAATAACTCCTCCGTGCATTAATATTTTATGATAAAAAGGTTTATTTTTCTGGATTTCCTCATCAATTTCTTTACTTTTTAAATACTCTTCCGAGAATGAGGGAGGCGGAGTAATAATGGCGCTAAAGTTGGCATTTAATTCATATAAGTATGCTAATCCCTTAAATCTAGCAGTAGTTATATAAGAGATGTCCCTAGTCCACTTATAGTCTATTACAATGAGTTTTTCATGAGTAGATTTTCTTACTCGAATTAATGTATCTGGAAGACAGCCTAAGCGTTCTAGTAATTCGCTGATCTCGCTATCAAGTATTCCGTATGCTCGTGCTGTTTTAATTCGATCTTTTACATTTTCAATTAATGCATTATATGATATGGTGATTTCTAGATTACCCGATTTAATGAATAATATTTTTCCATCAAATAAATCACATTCAACGGATTTTCCACTTTCTGTTAATAGGTTTAATAACTGTTCTAAGAGAAGAGTGAAACAATAAATTTCATAGAGTTTCCAGCCAATAATGTTTATACCGTACTTATTAGCGAGGCTATTCAGTGTGTTAACATTATTAGTCAGTAGGTGAACACCCTCAAGTAATCTTCTTTTCTCATCTAATAAGATTCTATAAGGCTTTAATTCTCTCGGTTTTTTCTGGATTTCATTTATTAGCTCGTTTTCTAATACATAGATTTTCTCTTTGCTCCTACTAATCACCTCAGCTTCTCGTAGGAGAGGTTTTAAAAGTGGATCTGAAAGCATTAAATCGCATACATGAATAACTTCCGAAAGTTTTGATATTAGTATCTCACTAATTGGTTTTAATTCCCCGTGACGTTTAAGCCTTCGTACTTCTTTGAGAAGCGTGTTTCGGATTTGAATTAATGTAGCAACTACGAATAAGTTTGGAATATTTTTCTCACTCAAGATTACTCTTTTACAAGGAATTGCTATAGGGTAAAACTTCATAAGCTGCGACGTATTTATACGGCCTACAATTTTGTACGTGCATATTTCATCCTTTTCTATTAATGTGCGCTGGAACTTTCTTAGAACATCCTTTACAGCTCTTATAAGATATTCAATCCCTAAGGTAATTGCCATAATATCAGCGCCAGGGGAAAGTGTCCAATCCTCTTCAAGCGCTACTAGTTTTAATTTTTCTTTCAACTTAAGTCTATCATAAAGTGATAACATTGTTGTCCAAGAAACCTTAAACATGTGGTTAATCTCATCGTCATTCACTAGTCCTCACTTCTGGGAAATATTCTACAAGAACGCTCGCCGCATCTTCGTATCTTAATTCACTTTCTAGTGCTTTTTTTAACTCAATTAATTTCCCAGTAGGCAATCCCTCAAGCTGCGGTATTATGGTAGCAGTAAATGCTAATTCAAGAGCTTTTGATGGAGCCATATCTGATCGCATCCTCATTAATTCAGCTGCATGCTTAGCCATATCAATATATAGAGCAATCCCTAATTCGATTCCCTTACTCTTAAGAGTTTGCATTACCTTCTCCATTTCCCGAGTAAGATTATCATCAAGCATAACTTTTGCCTTTATAATGGAAAGCATATCTTCGGGATTTCCCACCCATACAACAGCAAATCTCCTTAAAAAGGCATACCCTAAAGAGAATAGATACCTACGATCGTAAGTATTCATGGTTCCAATTATTCTAATCCTATCCAATATATTCTTAGCGAGATCCCAATTTCTCAATAAATCTGAAGCGATATCATCTACCGCATCTCCGTAAGAAGATATCTCATCTTTCACATCATCAGGTAAACTCCATTGAGCCGGATCGGCACCAATAAAAATCGTTAAGAATTCTCCAAAAGCTCGATCCAAATTTGCACGATTTAATTCATCGATGATTAAACCAACGGAGTTGTTTTTAAGCGCAGCATGCACTGCCAATAGAAGAGCTCCGCTTTTCCACTTCGTAGTACCACTTATAAATATTGGACCCCCCACAACTTCTAACCTTGACCATTCAGAAGTTGCGCACTTTAGAATCTCTACAGCATTAATAGCCCTGACAAGAGCCCGCGCTAAAGTTGTCTTGCCAGTGCCAGGGGGGCCAACTAGTAGTAGATGTCTACCCGATCGTAAAGACGCAACGCTCGATAAAATCACATTCTCTGGAAGCATAACACCAAATTTTTGTAATTCCAATTTAACACTTTCAACTGTTAAGTCTTCCCATCTCTTTGATAAACCACTAATTGTAATTCTTTCCTTTGCGAAAAGGTTAATTGTTTCTATGACCTCTTTCTTCGTCACAAATTTACATAATAAATTCACTATCTTTTCTTTCAGTTCGGGTCTTCTTATAAACTGTAAACCTCCACGCGTTGGAATATTCTGAGGAACTTTAAGACCCTCCCATCTATCGGGATTCAAGGGATTTTCTCGCACATTTTTATGCAACCAGAAAATTTTCACAGCCCATCTGAATGGATAAAACTTTTCTCCCCTTCTCTCTTCTTCCCAAAAAACTACATTAGGTTCATATATAGCATCAATCACAATCCCAGCACCAATAAGCCCGATACCACTCGCATAAAATAGGTTAATAACTGCTTTAGAGAGTTCTTCAGCATTAGATTGAACGGGGGCAGGATTACTCATGATTTCTCTTACAATCTGACGAAGATAATCCCGCTCTAGTAATGAGTCTTGGGAAAGCTCTACTCCCTTACCCCAAAACATAATCCCATTAGATGCTAAAGCAAACTTTATTGAGTCAATCCAATGTCGAATAGCACCCGCAGATAGAAAATACGCTTTCACTCTATTTTTAAAGAACCTACAGGGATCACGTGCTAAGTAATCGATCCAAGCATTAATCAAAGGCATATTTGAGAAATACTCCATACACAAATCCTCCTCATAAACGTCAAAATAAGCAAAGAATAACTAAGAATCTGAAAGTCAATGAAGTGGTAATTTGTTACTCCATTGAAAGTCATCAATTTTTATAAAATTTTTCTCAATTAATAGCGAACTTACAATAAACACCGAGCTGAAGAAGGTAATTTTGAAGTAACGAGAGTCTTAGAAGAATACCGTAGAAATGATCACTACAAGGTAGATTGCGAATATAACTAGAATCACGTTATGGATTCTAGTTAGAAGGGAACATTGAGATATAAGAAGTAGGCCTAGATTTCTGATTTAGGATGAGTTATAAGATCCCTAAAAGCTTGATACTCTAGGTAGTTATGATGGTGAGCATGTTCTAGCTACGATTTCATTAAGTTTAACGAGACCTAATGTTGTGAGTTTATATGCAAGCTTATTGTCTTTTCTAGTACTTATAATCCATTGCCTTCTCTTACATTCCATAATAGCTTTCATTATAGTTGAGTTTTTAAAATTTTTATGGCAACTCTACTGCATCTCACGAAAGAATTAAACACACAAAGACTTATTAACGCAAAATAAGAGGACATTCTACTCTATATAAAACAAAACAATAAGACAATATATTTATGACAAGATACCAGCATTTTAATTAGAAATACAAGGCATAGTTCGCTTCAACAGGAGGGACTTGTATGTATGAAGTAGAGGAGAAACCATTCTTATCTGGTAAAGATCTAGAATTCATTTATGAAGGAATAAAACAAGGGGATAGAATTCTCTTAGGAGAGGAATACAATCGAATTGAAGCTCAAATACGACTAATGATAAGGTATCATTGGAAGCGAGGTATCAAGGAGGGAGTAAAAGGTTATCTATTTTTTGGACCCCCAGGGACAGGAAAAACTCTCACGGCATTCTTTATAGCTTATCGAATAGGAGCTTTACCTAATAGGACTTTCTATATTGATGTAGGTAATATTGCGGCGAAATATTTTGGAGATCCTGAAAAAAGATTACGTAGAGTATTCTTGGAAGGAAAAAACTTAGGTCGAGTTATTTATATATTTGATGACGCTGAGAGTGCTTTCTTTTCTCGAAGATTAGCAAAAGAGGCTTGGCAGTATTCATTAGTTGCCGTAATGTTACATGAAATTGATAAAATTGACACTAGTAAAGAAGCATTGATTATGACTACTAATATGCCAGAGCTTTTAGATCCCGCGATAAAGGATAGGCTATATCCAGTAGTCTTCATTCCATCCCTCAAAACTCTTATAAAGTATATAGACTGGCGACTAGAACAACTTGGTATTCCAGAGATAAGAGAGGAGATCGTGGAGAAAGTAAAAGTAATGTACGAAGATGTAAAAGAAGATTTGAAAAATATAGAAAATAACCCCGAGATTCTTCTTTACGATGAAACGGGAGATGTGAGTCGGCTATTAAGAGAGAAGATGCCCAGCATAAGAAGAATAGAGAAGATGATTATAGCTAAATTCGCGATGAATATTATAAAAAAGGAGGCCTAAGATTTTAATAGGGAGGGGTTATGAATGAAGATAAAACGAACAAGCTTGGAGGAGATCGTGGAAAAAGGAATTAAAATCTTAGCAATATTTTTCCAAGAGAATATTATTGATAAAGTAAACAGTAAGGACTTAGAGAAACGGATCAGAGAAATATTAGGAGATACAGGATTTTTAAAGTTTTCTAGAAAAATAAATATTAACAGTAAGACAAGGAAAAAGCAATTAAAGGTAATCATCTTCTTCCTAGATAGTAGCGCCATTATTGATGCGCGAAAGCTGATAGAATTGACCAAAAGAATATCTGAAATTCAAATTCCTTATGGAAACGGGAGTCGAAAGTTGATATATGGTGTGGACTACTTTATATTTACTGGAAAGGTGAGTGAATATGAGCGAGAGTGCTTCAAAATCAAAATTAGAGAATGAATCCTTAGATCTAAAGAGAATTATAAGAGAATTGGGATTTGAGAACAACGAAGAAATTGTAAATGAAGTATTAAAGGATGCCGAAATACCAAAGTTTTTAACAGAAAAATTAAAGCAAATCGACATTAAAGCACTTGGAAAAAGAATTCTTCTAAAAGTAAAAAGAGGAGGTAGAATAGATATATTAGCAGAGATCAAGGCTGAAATTGAAAAATTAAAGTGAGGGGTAGTGAAAATGAGGGTAGTAATTAAAGGCTTTGGTCCTTTTCAACGTGATTATGTGTTAAAACTAAAACCGGGAATAAATGTAATTCGGGGTGCTAATGCTGCTGGAAAAACCACCATTATTAAAGCTCTTAAACTTGCATTATACAAACTAAATCCCCAAGAAATGCTCGAAGTGTCTACTCTCATTAATGATAATGCCAAAACATGCTACATTGAGGTAGATACTCTCGAAAGAAAAGCAATACTAGAAGCCTCAAAGGATAAGATCTCAAAGAACGAATTCATAATAGACTCTATAGAAGCAAAGGAATTCTGCTTCCTAACAGCTGATAGCGAACTATTAGCTGAAGTAATAGGACAAAGAAGAATTAATAAGCTTCTTAAAAGTTATTCACAAAAGATTGAATTAGTACATCTTCTCAAAGTGATGAATCTTATTGAAGAAAGCTTATCTAAAACAAGAGATAGGGTTAAAAGAGAGATCATGGAATTAGAAATTATCAAAAATCGTTTAAGAGAAATCGAGAAAGAAATTTCTAATCTTGAAAAAGAGAAGAAAGAACTTGAAGAAAAAAAGAGAAAAGCGGAGAAAGAATATGAAGAAAAGTTAAGTGAAATAGCCAAAAAAATTGGTGAAGATTATGAAAACTTGGCCGAGAAGATAAAGGAACTTCGAAAAGAAATTGATGCAAAAGAAGAAAATTTGAATAGAAAGGAAATAGAATTAGAGAAACTAAGGAAGGAAATAAGAGAGT
>Ga0190312_1000206_pt1 | contig 21325 bp, 22 predicted proteins | sample 487007910_MG_FD_165046 | JGI IMG/M metagenome (GOLD analysis project Ga0190312, IMG submission 165046) | Hydrothermal vent sediment bacterial communities from Southern Trench, Guaymas Basin, Mexico - 4870-07-9-10_MG | ecosystem: Environmental > Aquatic > Marine > Hydrothermal vents > Sediment ... | reverse complement strand
CTAATTACTGCATAATCATTTTAAACCAGTATAGCTTTAAGTTTATATATTTCTAACTATAAGTTTTACATAGTGATACAGATGGTTAAACTTAGGATAAAGGTTGGTGCTAAAGGGCAGATAGTTATACCCAAGATCTTGAGAGAAGCCTATGGAATTAAAGAGAATGGATATGTAATTATTGAACCAAAGGATAATGTCTTGCTAATTAGGAGAATTGAGAACCCAGAGAAGATTCTTGAATGGATTAGAGAAAGGAGAAAGCATATTGGAGGTAAAGAAGCTAGACTTGGAGACCTTATTAAAGCTAGTTTAGAGGAGGAATTTAATGAAGATATTTATTGATGCAAATCTACTAATCTATTTAAACACTAGAATGCCGGATCAAGAGGCTAGACTTGTTGAAGATTTTTGGCTAGATCTTGTTTTAAACCATATACTATTTACTAATGTACTAGTATTAGATGAGCTGATATATGTATCTAGAAAGAGGTATGGAGTACCAGTAAGAGATACAATAGAGTTTATAGATAATGTAGTAATACCATATACAGATATACTATCAATTGGTTTAAACGAGTATATTAGAGCTAAAGAAATAATGAATAAACACGGTCTTAAACCTTCAGATTCTATACATGCTGCAACAATAATAAACTATGGATTACAAGCAATAGCCTCTGAAGACACGGATTTTGATAAAGTAGGGATAAAGAGACTATGGATTACAAGAACATGAAGGATCCTATCTAAGAACACAAACATATCTAACAGAACAATAACTCTACCTAATATATCAAATCTAACTACTAGTACCTCTATTAACTATACTAGCAATAACTTCTTCTTAAAATAACTAGCTTACATAAACAATATGGATAGTACAAAAACGCTAAAAACTCTACTCATGTTTTAACGATATTACTGGAGATCAAGTTAGATGCTATAAGATGATTGTAGTTATGCTTATAGCTCATCTTTACATTACTTAGAATAGAGTTCTTAATACACTAAATCATAACACTTGTTTTATATTATTCTACAACCAAAATGCTAATCTACTCTACATACCTCCTTTGCCCATCTTAGACCCAGTCTTGTTAAACCATATGATCTACGTTTACCACGTCTTTTCTCCCATACAAACCCTTCATTCACTAATTGTTTTAAAGCCTGACGTAAGACTCTTAGATTAGTTTCTCTTATTCAGTAATGTATTAGTCTTTTAAGAATATACTCTTCTAGATAGTGTGTTAATATGGAACTCTCACTCCTAATATAAAGTCCACAAATAATAGCCTTCTTATGGGATTCTGTAGGTTTTCTACTCACTATTACCAGTCACAAATCTAAATAATATGGATATTAAGAATAAGATTTTATCTAAATATCAATATTTACAGTAATTTATAAAAGCTGCTCCTATTTATGAATGCTACAGTATATTTTTATATACTAGTGAAACTGTATAGTCTCCTAGATATAAGTGGTTTAGGTATGGGATTGTGAAGTCCTTTAAGTTTGCTGGTCTTTCTTTTCTTCTTGGATTGTCTCATGTTAGGGTTAAGAAGGTTAGGGTGAGGGATAGAGAGTATTTTCAGTATGTGATCTATCTCCCTAAGGAGTTGGCTAAGAAGTTGTATAGAGAAGCGGGTGTTGAAGAGGATGCTTCCCTACATGTAGTCTTGTTGATAACACCAGCTAAGTGGTATTATCTTATAAATTGGAGTGAGTTCTTAAAACATGAACTAAATGGAGTGTTCAAGGAGATACTTGTAGAACTAGAAACATTAGGACTACTACCAGTAAAGAGGGAGACAAGTGTATTAATTGAGGTAGATGAAGATGAGTTGAAGAAAATAGGTTTAGGTACAAACTAGTGACAATTAAGGAATTAAGGAAGCATTTAGTAAAACAGTAACACGAGTCTACAAATAAATCATCAATAACTATAGTAAACTAGACAGTCTATACTATCACAACTACTTATATTCTACTAAGACCATTTAGACATGACTTATGAATTACCCTGTATCTTAGTCCATCCAGATAGTTGATCCCATCTATAGATCTCTAGTGGTTTATGCCATGCTATTATGTATGGTGGTTCATGTTTTTCTCTAGATACCTTACCTATGATACTATATGGTATATCGTATAGCTCTAGATCCTTTACCAGATCGTCTACACGGTTGCTGTCAACAACTAGTACTACACCATATTCTTCACCACCATTAAATACACGTTTCACTATACACTCTATATCGTCTCTACAGTATTCTCTAAGACTGCTATGGTGTTTTGGTAGATTATCGATCACTATAGATACCTTGGAGCTACGGGCTATAGTGTATAGTGTATACCCTAGTCCATCACTAACATCCATGGATGCGTGTATAGTCTTTGAATAACTAGATATAATGTATGCTAGTCTAGTCAATACGGTTGGTCTACGAGTACAATCAACAACCCATTCCAGTCTAGAAGCCTCCTCAACACCATCAAATACTACAACACCCATACAACCATATAAACCAGTAGCTATAACAGTATCACCAGGTCTAGCACCACTTCTTGATGGAGGATAAGCTGATGATGTAAAACCTATACACGCTATACTAGCCCATGGCTTATCCGATAAATTAGTATCACCACCTAGAAGTCTACACCTATACTCTCTACAAGCATCCAATACACCACTGTATAGTTCATCAATAACATCTAAACCCCAATCTCTAGGAACACCTATAGACAACATTAAACCATATGGAAACCCGCCTTTAGAAACAATATCACTAACAATACTAGATACAAGACACCACCCAACATCACTAAGGCTTCTCCATGGAAGCATAGCTGACTCTAGAGAATAACCATCTATAGAAAAAAGTATTCTCTGAGCATGAACAAGTATGTCACGAGCATCATCTCCAACACCAAGCCTCTCTCCAAAAACAGGTTTACTAACATACTTTAGTATATGTTCTACAATCTCCTCCTCACTAAACAAGAGAGAACACCTAGTTATGTACAACTAGTCTCCAACCCATAATCCATGATAGAGTCTCTAGTGAACTAGCAACACCCTCACTCCATGGAATGAATACATGGTGGTTTCCAACAGCACTCTCTATAAACCTATAGCCACCACTAGAACCCATGTCGACTACTAGTTGTGTTCTACAGAAACCCTCTTCCAAATACCCAGATCCCTTGTTTAAAGACTTGTATACATGGAGTTCACGATAGTCTAGTGAAAGCCTTAGAGCTAATAGTTTATCAAAAGCTATACTACATGCTACTGCATACGGGTAGCTTGTCTCAAAATGTGTCATTAAGTAAGCTTTTCTACAAAGCTTTGGAGCTATTGTGCAGTGAGCAAACCTTACATATCCTTCACTAGTTAATCCACTAGGATTAGCTATCCACCCTGGATAACCAGTTAGTTGTTGTGATAAAACTAGGAGAGTGAGACTGTAGAAGTCGTTTTCACAAGCACACGGTATACCCTCATTATTAAGCATAGCTACAGCAATACACGGTGTTACATGATACTTTACTACAAATGGGAAACAATCAATAGAAGCAGCATTACAATTATACTCCTCTAAAACCCTCTTTAAACCAGTGTAAACCCGCAATGCATCATATAGTGTACCCCTATCAGCACTACTGAAATCTATTTGTTTAGAGAAAACACTATACAATCCATCAATCATGTCGGAAACATCCCTGCCCCAACCAACCCTCCTGATTTCTTCAAAAGATACCGGTTCAACAGAAGCACCAATAGCTTCCATAAACACTCTAGCTTTCTCACTCAATCTACCATCAACATTAACTTCTAGAACCCTCAAGTTCCTTAGATAATCTCTAGCTTCAACACCACTATATAATGGTTTAAACAGTTTACAGAAATCCTTTAATTCGTCTACATATAGTAGTCTAGCACTTAAACCCCTCTCTCTAATCCATGCTCTAGCAGATAACGAGCTAGCAAGACTATTATGTCTACTATGAGCTACAAGTACAACAGGCTTTCTAGACTTAACAGCTATCTCTCTAGCAACCCAGCTAGTACCACCAGTTAAGTGAACCAACACTATAATATCATACGCACTATAGTCTATACTAGGAGCCTCTCTAGACACAATATCATATAGTTCAACATCTCTATACTCTCTAACACAATCCTCTATAAACCCATATAGTCTACTACAGTAGTCTACACCATGCAACATACTAGCAAGAGGTATTACAAGAACCTTCAACACAACCACCATCTCTCTAAAGAATAATCTAGGCTATACCTTATAATACTCTATCTACCTATTCTAGTTTTAGTCCTAGCATAGCGTTTAGAAAGATCGGTGATGGGTATGGAGGCTAAAGTATTGTTGGTAAACGGTTCTCCAAGAAGGTATGGAGGATGTTATAAACTACTCATAGCATGTCTCCATGGAGTACGTGATGCAGGTGGTTATGGAGAGATCATACACCTCTACGACTACAATATAAAGCCTTGTATTGGATGCGTATCTGACGACCAGAGGGTCTGTAGATACCCGTGTATAATAGACGATGATGACTTTAACAAACTTGGTGAGAAGATGCTGGAGTCACATGGACTAGTATTTGCAACACCAGTATACTGGTATGGTGTTAGTGGTGTTCTTAAGAATCTCTTAGATAGGATGACTAGTATGGAGAACATGATCGTGCATGAGGGTAGGAGTCTTCTTGATGGAAAGATTGCTGGATTTATAGCTGTTGGTAATGATACTGGTTCATTAATGGCTATAGCTTATATGATGAGTGTTCTTAATAGTATGGGTTTCCACATACCTCCATGGGCTCTAGCCTACCATAATAGTTTAGATGATGTCGTTAGTAATAGAGATGCAATACTGGATGCGTATAATATAGGGTTTAACGTAGTTGTTAGTATAGATAAGCTGTCTAGTATAGGTAAGTGGTATAGGGTTGAAGTAGATGTTGATAGAATAGTTAGAGATATTATTGAAAAAAGTAGTATAGAATATAAAAGACAGTATAGGTGTAGAGCAAAAATGCTATATAAAGAAGGTGTATAATTGATTGGCGTAAGGGATATGCTATGTTAGTAAGTAGGAGCTTAGCTAAAGTATTAGCTTTAGGATTTCTGGTAGTAGTTATGGTTCTACAGTTATCTATAGTTAGTAGTGGAGAGTATAAAGTTATTGGTAGAGATACTATATCAGATATATTAAAAGACAAGCTATACAGTAGAGGTATACATATTGCTGAATCAATACCAAGTTCTATAAGAGTATTGCCAGACATACCTAATGCTAAATTCCATATAGTATATACTAGAGACTATGGTGAAACATACGTGCTATTCTTTAATGAGATAAAGTTATCTGATAATATAAGAGTTTCAACTAATGATATAAGTGGTCCATCATATGGTAATTTAGACCTACTTGTTGATAAAGTATTTGGAGAGTTTTATACTAATATACTAAACCACTTCTACGCACTACTAGGCTCTATGAAGAATGGTGTTGAACCAAATACCTATGATCATCTTAGAGTACCTGGTTTAAAAGAACTTGATGTACCAACTAACTACTATAGAGCTAGAGAAATAATTGATCCAGCACTATCTCTAGTATTGGTTGGATTCTATGATGCCGGTAGTAACAAGACTTATGGACCGCTAATAATATATTATATTGCTTTTGAAACAAGAGCTACACTTGAAAGTGGTCTACCAGCACGTGTACTACTTGTCTACACACTAGTCTACGATCCAGTACATATACTATATAAGAATGAATATACTGTAGGCTATGTAACACATGTAATACTTGGTAAGACAGGCTTTGGTTCAATAATATCTTTTATGAACGCTCTAGCAGTCTATGGTGGATTAGGAGTATTTGCTACAGTACTATCAATTGTTGTAAAACCAAGTGAGCATGAGAAGTATGCTGGCCTTGTTATAGGATATTTTGCTCTACAAGCATTATCCATATTCATAGCAGTACGTATAATGGGTATTAGTATGCAGAGTGCATTAGAAGCAGCTATACAGCTTGGACACTGGCTCCATATACTAGCATTCCTATGGTTTCCAGCCTACCTACTAGCCTCCTACTACTATGGTATAAGCTATTTAACAATAACTAGTGTTGAAGAGACTAGTGTAAGACAGTTAATTGGTTTAGCAGTATCTATGATGATCGCTATCATACTATTGTTTATAACAATAGCTATACCCGACCGTGTACTTATAGCATTAACAGCTTATCTAGGCTATAACGCTCTATTCATATTCATGATACTACTATCTGGACTTATAGCATTTGTTGGTATACAATTAGGCTTACTATCAGCTAGGATGCGTTTTATTAGAACAGTGTTAACTAGAGTATAGTTAGCTTCTACAATACCTTTTAACAATTTCATCTATAATCCTAGAAGTACTATACAAGTCTTTATCAATTCTCTCACTCAACCTCTTAACAACAACACCTTCTAAACCACGTCTACTAAGCTCTCTAGACAACACCTCCTCACTAAACCTTTGGTCTGGACCAAGCAATATAATATCTGGTTTAATATCTAAGACAGGCTTAAGATAATCCCTCTTATCACCAAGAACAACTCTATAAACATACCTTATACTCTCCAATACATCACGTCTCTGACCCTCTGGAACAACAGGCTTCCTACCCTTAAACCTTATAACACTAGAGTCACGAGCTACAACTACATATACCCTCCCAATTCTCCATGCTTCACGTAAGTAGTGTATATGGCCAGGATGGAGTATCTCAAAACAGCCTGCAACCAGAACCTTTGGTCTACTAAGAAGCTTTTCAAGAGACTCCCATTCAACATCCTCTAAACCAAGATATCGTAGACTATCAACTAGTCCTTCAGCATATGCTATACATGCTAGAGCTGTAAACAAATCCTTTCTCTCAACAAGATAGTATTCAGCGTCTTTAGCATAGAGTTCTACTGCTTCAAACAATTTTGGATACTTTTTATCAACACCCTTCTCTCTAAGCTTATCAAGAACAAGGTAGACGTTATCTATATAAGCTCTAACTCTATCATAGCTACTAATGCTATCCATTGCCCAGCCCTCTATAAAGACTAGTTAGTCTATGTAGTGATTTAAACTAGTTGACTAAATAGCCAGAGATCATATATAGTAGCTGGTAGAACCGTTTACAAACAATCAATGTTTTATATGAGAATACTATATAATCAGATATTTAATAGGATAAACATAGGGTGGGTTAATGGATCGCACTAGATCTAGGATAGTGGTAGCACTAGACCCCCCAGTTGGTGTTAGAGATAGTCTTTCATGGGGTTTACGCATCATTAATGCTACAAAAGATCTTGTTGCCGGCTATGAAGTTGGTTTACCAATGCTTATAAAAGCTGGAGGTATTAATGGTCTAGCCCGTCTTATTAATGAAATGGATGGTGCAGAGCTTAGGATAGCTGATTTAAAGCTTGCTGATATAAGTGATATGATGATTATGTCTGTTGCTGAACTAGTTGATATAGGCTTTAACGCTTTTACAGCACATGCGTTTATAGGCTATACTGGTGCTTTACGTGAGCTATCCGATTACCTTTTAAGAAGAAATGCTTTGCTCATAGGTATTGTGTCTATGAGCCAGCGTGGTGGTATAGAGTTTTTTGACCCATTGCTTAATAAATTGACAACTATAGCTTTGAAAGCTGATGCATGGGGTTTAATAGCTCCAGCTACACGTCCATGGGTTATACGTAGTCTAAGAAGATACCTGGACTCAATGGGTATGAGGTATGTAAGGATACTAGCTCCAGGTGTTGGTGTACAAGGTGGGCGTGTTGGTGAAGCACTGGGTAGTGGAGCTGATTATGAGATTATTGGTAGGCTTGTGACTAGAGACCCTGATCCTAGGGGTAAGGTTGTAGAAATTAATAAAATTCATAGAAGTGTATTAGAGAGTAGGGAAGGATATACTTAGTATGGTTTAGAACCTATGACATGTAGTGATGGATGTCGTGAACCTTAGTACACTACTTAAAATACTTGATAAGATAGGCACTACATGTATTATAGCTGAACTAGTAACTATTCTATCAATACTATTTGTTGGTGAACTAATTACATACTCGTTAGTGGAGGCTATTACCCATCTTTTTGTAAAGACAATATTTATAGTAATAATACTTATTGGAGTGCGTATATGTTATAAACATGCTAAACACTTTATACAATGGAGGCTTGTATCATATGCTATAGTATCTATGGCCCTTATAATGCTTATAAGCATGTTAAAGTATTCATATCAGTATCCATACATAATATCATTTATGGTACTTTTTACTTATAGACTGTGTTTCATAATAGCACAACTATTGTTCCTAGTAGGTTTATGGAGTTTTATATTTACCTATATGGGTACAAGAAAAGCTAGAGAAGGTATTGTATTTAAAGAAGCAATAATTGTCTTCACCATATTCACTCTAGGCATTATGATATTCTTTACTGTAAACATGTTAGTTATACAACATGGTTTAAGACAGGATATTATAGATAAACTAGCTACAATAGTATATGCTGCTGGTGTTATACAGTCAATAATCTTTATACATAGATTCCTATACCTTACTAAAGCATCATTAATAAGAATATATTCAGCACTAGCGTTACTGATATCAACAATGTTTCTAACAATAGACTATGTATACGCACTAAAGTATTTGTTTGAGGAAACAGGTATGCATGAACTAATCGATTTAACACTTACAATACTAGGATTTATCATAGCGATCGTGTCTATACTGCTCCTATCAGGACTAGATCTTATAACAAGGATTATATTTAAACAAGTAAGGTTATTAAAAACACCTACTACACAATCTAGTAGAGAATTTAGACAACCACAAATATTCCTTATAGAATACTATCGTGAAGACCCATCACTATCTCTAGATGCTATAAGACTTACTATAAACACTTTTATAAAGATATATAGTGATATAGAACATGTCTTTATAGTTAGTTATCAGGGAAGCCCGTTTTATGAATACTTACTAGAGATCTCTAGATCTAATAAACTAGATACAACAACAGTATTTATTGTAAAGGGTGTTGGACTACCAAGATTTGATAAAAAACTAGGAGCATATGTATCAGTATTTGATGGTAATCACTTAAAAATAATATATGATGATAGAGCTAAGAATAAGAAGACACTTATAATATTTGACAACTTTACACACTATATAATGCTATATGGTGTTGAACGTGTATATTCAACCATAAATGTATTCTTATCGAGAATGAAGCAAAGAGATATTGTCATAATGTTGTTTAACCCAGAAGCACATACTAGTAAAGAAAAAGCCTATGTAAGATCTCTTACTAGAAACATACTATCAATAGGTTTCTAAAACTTGTATACTATATAGTCTACAACTGTTGTTTTATAGAATCTATTCCCTTAATAGCTAATGCTATAACCTCTAGTAGTCCAAGAAGTTTTCTTGGAGAATCAGTCTTATAAGCTATAGTATATGCGTCAATACGTTCAATACCTGGCAGTGCTTCAAGTATATCAGCATATAGTGGGTCTCTAAGTTCAAACAATGCCTCTAAAGGCTTATCAAACAATAGTAGTTTAAGCTCTCTCCTACGAACACGCTGTACTGCTATATAGACACCACGACGTAGACTCTCAATAGAGTCTTCTAAACTAGGGTATTCAGCAGAGTATCTACTAAGGCCAGTCTTTAAACTAATAAATACACTCCACGGAGTATGCGTACGCACTTGCTCCTCTAGTCTAGAATCACCAGCAACTAGTGCAACTGGTACACCGAGCTCACCAGCTACTAATGCATTTAGTAAATACTCACTAGCCTGTACACCATTAACTATTATCTTATGGAACGCTCTACCACTATAGGTATGGTCTAGGAACCCTTTAAGAGTGCCAGCACCACAGTGATAACCAATCATAAATAGTGCATGAAAGCTCTCATCAAGACCAGTTAACATAGAATATGGACGTGGAAACCCCTGTATTAATGAAACCCCACGTGGTAGTTCTAGGTAGTCAATATTAGTCATGGATCCATGGCTATCAGCTATAACAACTGTTTCAAAACCATTATCTAGTAGAGTATTAGCAACCACTTTAACAAACTTATTAACAATATCAACACCACGTCTATACTGAGGAGATCTTGGAGACAACATAGTTATGGAAGATATACCTGGCAGTCCTTCAAAATCAACACTAACATAGGCCTTCATACTAAACACCCTCTATACAACGCTATTGTTGTATTAGAAATAAAGGGTTAATAAGAATAAGCTATTATATACACTAAATAGACACCATCTATATACTCTCTAATAGATAATTTCTAAACCTCCTAACAATATTTCTAATAACACTCCTACTCCTAGACTTAACTATTAATAAATCCCCATAATCTTCTAAAACAACTCTACTACCATAATCTCTCAAAACACTATCCTTTATACACTTTCTTAAAAATACTACATAGTATCCACTAGGATCCCTTTGACCCACTAGATCCCTCATTATTCTCAACCTCTCTACTAATCTCTCTATAATACTTAACAACTCTATCAAGATCATCTCTAGTAACAGTCTTTCTAGTAAACCTTGCTTTTTCATAAACTCTAACTAATAGACCATATAATCTATAAACTCTATCGCCAAAAACCCTCTTAACCCTCTCACCATAATCACGGTGTGTCTCCCAAGACCTTCTATAACCCAGTCTCTTTTCAAGAATAGATAAAGTCTTTATAAACCATAGTATAACTAGGTGTCTCAAACCTATACTATATGTTTTAGAGTAACTACCACTAAGTACACTAGCCTCACCTAAACCCATAGCACCTTTCTTAACAACTCTAGACTTTCTGGAAACTGGTTCACGTGCTTTCAACAATATGAGTATTATAAAAGCTATAGCTGTATTTAATATAGTTAATGGAATCAGTATGTTTGGTGAAACACTTAAACCACTAGTGATATTTATAGGTGTAGTAGTCTTTGTTGGAGTATAGGTTTTTTCTTGAGGAAACACTTGTTCTTCTATAAACCAGCAGTCAAGCATCCATGGATAATATATCTTTATAGGATCTTGGAATCCTCTAACACTACTAGTAGATAGTATTAACTTCTTTAACCTATCATGAATACCTGGGTAATACCTACTCTTTAAAACATTATAGAAATCTAGTACAAGACACGATGGGCCAGTGCAATCTATAATATTTAGACTACACCATGTAATGGGTTGTGCACCACCGTAAGGTATACCTTTTGGAGCAAGAAAGTATGCAAACACTTCTCTATTACTATAACTTAGTTCATAAACTATAGACTTCCTCCACTTAAAAACGTCTCTAGACTCTATAGAGTCGCTTATAACATTATAGGAGTATGTAAATAAAACTCCTACCTTCTTTGAAAGCTCATCTAAAAACATAACATTATCGTATGTAGTATTATATGAATGCTTACCTCTAAGAACTTGTCTAGATATAAGCATGGGCCAGTGGTAAAACGTTTCTATACAAGCATAGTATACTCCATATATAGTCCCATCAATAAAGACTCTATACAATCTATCAACACTACTAACTGGCAAATACTCTGTTATAGTAAACCAGTAATCTCTATTCTTAAAAACATAGTTTACAAGATATGGGTTAAACCCTAAACGACTAGCTAGCGTATATGCTATAATAGATGCTTTCTTAGAATTAACAAACCCTATTAATGGCTGTGAATCAGTATCATTAATACTATTATCAATAAGTAACATGTCGTATAGGAGAAGCTTACCAATAAGAACTTTAGCAACACGCAAGTCTATACTAGTTAAGTTAAAATCACTATATCTTAACAAAGTATTAGAAGGATCTAGGGCACCAAGATCTATTAGAGAATCTATTAAAGGAATAATTATCTTATCAACAAAGTCTATAGGCTTTATATGGATAGGTGTATTTACAATTATCCATACAGGAGTCTTATTAAGAACATTCATAGTTCTTAAGTCTATAACATATGATATTTGTTTTAAGCCAGCAATGTCTGGTTCAATATACAATACTATACCCAATATTCTATTATATTTCCTACAATAAAGTAGATACTCATATAAAACAGTATTATTATAAAAAAACCTATGATAGGGGAAAGATAGATCACATGTTTCTATAAAATGTTCTAGTCTAGTATATACACCTAACTTGAAAGACTTCTCAAGAGCTTTAGAAATAGGTTCTGGAATTCTAGATATACTAGAGGAGTAAGTATAGGGTATGCTATAGTTTATTAAAACTATGAAAACCAATAATATAGCTATAGAGAATTTATAGACCCTATATAGTATGCCTTTATCCATAAGCTTATTCTTCCTCCAAGACACTAGTATATACATAGTCTCTTATAAGAACAAAGCCTAAGACAAATATAATTAGGCTAACAAGTAATACTATAAGTGAAACCATAACATCTGTTATAGTCTCTGTATAACCTAATAGTCTAATAGAATAGTCTATATAGTATAGGCTAATAACAAGTAGTGCTAAACCTATAATGAGGGGTATAGCTCTCCTAGGCTTTACCCACCTCAACCTACATCATCACCTAACTCTAGATCACATATGTTATTATATACCATATTATTAAACCAACTACTATAGATATAAATGGATGTACAAGTTCTCTAACCCCTCTTCTATAAATAAAAACTCTATGTATAAATAATATAATACCATGAATTAATGGTAGAGATATAAACAAGTTAACAATAGTGTACACTATAAAATACGCTCTCCCTAACATAAGTGAGTCAGTAAAGTATTTTTCAATAATATTACATGTAGCCATGGTATTCAATAATACTGAGAAAACTATGGAAAACAGTATAAATAATACTTTTAAAACTCTAAACTCAGTAAACCCTGGATACATAGTTGGCTTCCTAGATCTCCTTACTTCTCTAACATATTCTCTAATACTATCTTTTACACTCCTATCTCTAGATAGAGTCTTAATAGTAACTAGTTCTTCTACATAGCTTTGAATACTTGTTAACAGCCTATAGAAGCCTATTATAAAGACAATTGCTAATGGAGTTAATGTTATATAATATGTTCTAGGCTTTAGATATAGTGGAGACAATGCTTCATCAACAATACAGAGTGTTCTATAAACAAGACCTACAAAGTATAAAGACATTACTATACTAGAGATAATGAGTAAGAATATAGAATACTTTACTAATCCTTCCCTCCCCCTATACTCACCAACTACTTTCTTAACAATCATTTGCTTTACCATAAACTCTCTAAAGTAAGTGTTTTTAATATATAATATTACTACTATAGATAATACATAGTATATTGTAGCAAATAGTATTAATAAATACATATCTCTAAACAATCTAGATAGAGAAAATGGTGTTGAAATAGATAGTATAGTATGTATTACTATAAACTTCTTATCACTAAGAACAATATAGAGTATTGTAAGTGTTATGGAGATTAGAGAAGCTGTTATACATAAAATGTATATTGGAGTACTATAGAGTAGAGAGATAATAGTTGATAGAGAAAAGCCTAAGACTATAGAGGTAATTAATATAGGTATTATAGACAACCTATTATCCATAGTATCTCCTCAACAACTCTATATAACCTACAATTTCAAGAATAGTCTTGTAAGGAGTTGTATGTACAACTTTAAATCCATGGCTTTTTAGAACACCCTTTATATCTTCAAAAACCTTTCTATCAAAACTATGATATACTCTATAAACCCTCTCCATAGGCTCTGCAAGCTCTCTTCTACCAACACTCACTAAGTGTTTCCTAATAGTCTCACTAGCAAATAATATAGGATCTGGCAGTATATATATTAGTTCATGGCCTCTTCTAAGAAGGTTCCTTGTATTAACTGCTATATTCTCACTAAACAATAAATTGTTGTTGAAATCAGCTAGTATAATAACTATTGTCTTATCCCTTCTAACATATCTATACAGGTCATCTATAACTTCATCAACTACATCATGAAACCTTAGCTTCTCAATCCACGGTATATCAGCTAGTATCTTCCTAACAACATATACATGTCCATAGCCTCTACCATAGCCTGAGAAATATTTTGTTGGACGAGATGTTGTAATAACATAGCCTAATGCAAAATTGTCTCCACGAAAAGCTAGGTAGTTAGCTAGTGTAGATGTTATGCGTGAAAGGTATTCAAACTCTGTAGTACCACGTACACCACGGTATAGACTAGGAGTTATGATCATGTAGAATAGTATGTTTAAGAAAGCCTCTCTCTCAAACTCCTTCACCATAACCTCACGTGTACGAGCAGTAGCTTTCCAGTCTATAAAACGGTAGTCGTCTCCAAAACGATACTCTCTTGTAAAGAAGTATTCTACACCAACACCTGGTGTATGTGTTAGTGTTAAACCACCTGGTATAAGGCTTTCAAGGTTTAAGACGATCTCCCTGGGATCTATCAGGATTTTTGGTAAAATCCTTACATTCTTTATACAAGGTATGTTTATAACACTAGTGTATAGTTTAAATGGATCGCTTATACGCAACTCTATATAGTCAAACAAGTGTGAACCCATAACAGGGTCTAGACTATACTCTAGCAATAGTTTTGAATTTGGATATAATGTTCCTCTCCATATAGTACCTCCATCCACTAGATTGAACAGTTTAGGTGGTGTATCCTTTAATAATACATTTAATGGAGACCCGTGGTCTCTAGTAGATACCTCTATATTAACAAGTAGTTTTTCTCCTTCACTAACCTCCTCATCAACTATCCTATTTACATCAACATTTTCTATAAACCTCTTAGTTCTAGATACAATTATTATACGTGATAAACGTGTTATAAACAACAGTGTAGTACCAATTGATAATAGTGTGTAAGCTATTAAGGAGAGCTCCCATGGAATACCAATGTATAGTCCATGATATATTATAGCTAATACAACACCAGCTATAACCATTGTAGTAGAAGCTGTTGATAAATAACAAGTCCTCTTGTGTATAATAACTTCACTCCACAAAGGCTTATCAACCATTATCACGGCACCGGTACTTCAACAGATTTAACAATATCGTCTATAACCTTGTAAACATCCTTATGTGAAGCACGTGCTTCAGGCTTAAGTATTAGACGATGTGGGAAAACATATTTTATAGCAGTCTTTACATCATCTGGTAAAACATAGTCACGACCACTAAGAAGAGCTAGTCCACGGCTAAGCTGTAGTAGAAACAACCCTGCACGTGGAGAAACACCATACTCTACATCTGGATGTCTCCAACTAGCCTCTACAAGATCTGTTATATAGTCTACAACACCAGGTCTACCCTCAATAACACTAGAGTACTCAACTTCATATACAAGCTTTGACAACTCAAGAAGTCTACTAGGGTTAATAACTGGCTCAACAACCCATTCATCAAATGGTTTAGCAAGCGTGTTTGCACGAAACAGTATCTCAACCAACCCCTTCCTATCAGGTCTATAGAGTCTAATCATAACCATGAAGCGGTCTAGAAGAGCTTCTGGTAGTGGGAAGACACCTGTAAACTCTATAGGGTTTTGTGTAGCTATAACCATGAACGGCCTTGGTAGACGGTAGTCAACACCCTCAACAGTCACTTTCCTCTCCTGCATAGCCTCTAATAGTGCTGATTGTGTACGTGGGTTAGCACGATTGATCTCATCAGCAAGAACTATATTAGCAAACACTGGTCCCTTACGGAACTCGAAATCACCCTTCTTCTGATTATAGACCATTGTACCAAGTATATCACTTGGGAGAAGGTCTGGTGTAAACTGTATACGTTTAAAAGATAAGCCTAGAACACGTGATAGTGTGTAGGCTAGAGCTGTTTTACCAATACCAGGTATTCCATCAAGTAGTATGTGTCCATTAGCTAGTAGTGTAGCTGTTATAATCTTAAGCTCTTCATGGAAGCCGACAATATACTTACCTATAACACTAGAGAGCCTTTCATAGAAGTCTCTAGCAGATTCAAATCCCTTACTTAAACCCATATACATACACACCTCTAACTAGCTATTTTTGAAACAAATAACAATAGCCTATTAATTACTTTATCCCAGTCAACACGTATTGGTGTATATGATAGCCCAAGAGCACGTAAGTGCATTTTCTTTAAAAACAACAATTCCTTCTTTAAATAACTTGGTTTAACACCAATCTCTCTAGCTATATCATAGAGTAGATACTTATCTCTAACAACTCTATCAATGCTATCAACTCCATACCTTGTAGCTAGAATGTGTTCTACAAATGAATAGATCATATTCATTAACTCATAGGGATTACTAATCCTACCCCTAATTCTTAAAATAATACGTAGTGGATCTGGTGCAAGATACTCACTAACAATACCTCTAACACTCTCACCTTCAACTCTAAACGGTACAATACCTTCAACCCTAACTTCATGCTTACTACGATATAGGAGACGAGACATACCCACATACTCTATTAATAGAAAAGAAGCTACTATAAGAAATACTGCTAAAGCAATATCTGGAGGAATATTTGTAATAATGGTTAGTGGAGGGATCTCTACAACAACTTCTTCACTACTAGCCTCCTCAACTTCTCTATATAGTGTATATGATAGACCAATAAAATCGTATACAACAATACCCCTACACCCACGTTCATAGCCTTTGTCTAAAACCTCCTCTAAAACACTATGGTAGCCAAGTTCATCACCATAACTTGGGTTTAAGAAAACTCTAGCATCACCAATAACACGTACTAAGGGGTCCTTGTTTAACTCTATATAGAATGGCTTTCTATAAACAACTCCCTTAACATAGTATACTGCTTCACCAAGAACTCTTACATCATCTCCTAAACAACTATTAAATACAACTGGTTTATAAACAACTGTTTCACTAATATCTAAATTAAGCATGTCTATATAGACTTGAGTATAACAACCATACCTCTCATCACATACAACAACACCTTTTAAACCACTATATATAAACCCTAGATCTATGGATACGTTCTTTAAAGTAGGGAGTATAGCTAATACAACCATGGATACTCTATACTTACTAACAACTTCATTAAACCATTTAGAACTAATGTTTTCAACCATATAGTCTGTAGTAAAGACTAATAATAGAGAGCTACTATAGTCCTCCTCACCATAGACTGTTTGACTACCATCTCTATTAACAACTATAAGCCATCTATAACCCATACCTCTAGAATAGAGTATTAAGTAGTCTATAGAGTATATGTTAGAACTAGATACTAGTGTAGACTGGACTAGCAATAACGATACTATAAACAATACTATACCATATACATTCTTCTTCATAGACACATTCACACTATATTATTAATGGTAGTTGTTTACCGGGTATATATCTTCCTTTAAAAGGTATTTTAAACCCGCATCTAGGGCAACGGTTACCACTATCAAGAAGCCATTCAACTACACGATAACCACGTCTTCTTACAACAACCTTGTTACATTTAGGGCATACTGTGTCTTGGTAGCTTTCATCACCAATATTACCTATATATACATAGTTTATCCCAATCTCTTTAGCAATCTTGTAAGCCATAAAGAGTTTATCCATACTTGTAGGTGGTTCTCTATACTTGTGTGCTGGATAATAACGGTTTATGTGTAATGGTATATCCTCACCAAGTACTTCATAGTGTTTCTCAATAACCCATTCAATACATTCACGACTATCATTAGCACCAGTCACTATTAGAAAGACTATCTCTACATGACCACCATTATCTACTATATACCTAGCATTCCTGAGAACAACCAATGGATCAGCACCCAGTATACTACGATACATTTCTGGACAACCCTTAAGATCAATACTATAGCCATCAACACCTTCTTCAACAAGTCTTTTAATAGAATTCCTAGTCATATATCCATTAGTGACCATTGTATAGTATAGGTTATAGCCTCTAGCCTCCTCAGCTAGATCGAGTAGATACTCTAGATGAATAGTTGGTTCATTAAAACTAGCACACAACCCATCATCACCACGTCTAACCGCTTCACGTACAAGTTCACGTGGAGCAATATAGAGTGCACGATCAGGTGATGGAGGTACACTACTAAGGAGGTAGTTTTGACACCATGGACACTGGAAGTTGCATCCATAACCAGAGAATGTAAGTGCTGTAGAGTTAGGATAGTAGTGGAACAAAGGCTTAATCTCTATGGGACGGGACTCAACAGCACTGAGTAGTCCATAGCCAACACTATATAGTCTACCGCCAACATTAACGTGGTTCCAGCAAAAACCCTTCTCACCAGGCTTTAATACACAACCTCTCTCACAAACAAGACACTTAACAATCTTCTCCCTCTCATTAACAACACTATAGAATTCTGAAGGAACTACCCATGGTTTATCAAGTTCAATAACTTCATCCACCATACCTAGATACCAAGTAAATAATATATGCACAACTATATTAATAACATAACTATTATATCTATACAGTCTATCACAGAAAATAATTCTTCTTACTAACAACACCCTCTACTACTATACTATTTGAATACAGCACTTCCAAAACAATTCTATAAATATAGCATAGAGACATAGATTAGCAAGATTCTAACACCATATCATTACCAGGTACAGACCATTACATCAAGTAGTAATGACTACAAATTCATAGACTATACTACGATCAAATAGTTAACGATAAGAAAGTATCCATAATATTATTTCTGTAACTTTAATAACATTTGCTTATGTTTTATAGAGAGAGTAGATTACAATACTTTCTGAACGATCTCCGTTACTGGTAGCTTCTTCTAAACATTAGTGTTAAGAGACTTTCTTAAATATACAGTCTGCAAACATAAGAGTGTAGTAGAGGTTTTAGAGTTAGCATGGATTGATAGTATGGCTAAGCTGTTAGCTCTTAAACCTCGGTTGTTTCTTAGAAGGTATAGGTTGTTTGAGGAAGCTTTTATAGTCTCTATTATATTGGCTATAGTGTTTATTGTATTACTGGCTATGTATTCTATAGAGCTTGGTTTCCGAGTTTAGCAGTCTCTATAGCAACTCTATCTATAGTTGTTGTAATTAGTTCATACATATTGTATAGTGTTAGGAGTGCTTATAGAGAGTATATGGTTTATAGGGGTTTTGTTAATAGAGTAAGTGTTGATGGAGATAATGTTGTTGTAAAAGGGGCTAAAAGCATTGTTATTGGCAGGCTACTGCTTTACAGGTATAGAGTTGGAGGTATAGTGTCTAGTGGTTATAGTTTTTAGAGAAGTAGCTAGAGCTAATACAAACACCACATCGTTAAGGAGTCTTATTGGTAAACAATTGTTTTTCGGTATACTAGTTGATTACAAGAGTGAGCTCTATACTATAGAATATGTGTATCGTGGTATAGCTTTAAAGATAGACTTTAATGGCTATAGCTTATTCCTAATATCCATACACTCCTATAAACCATTGCTTCCAAGAGATACTTTATCAGTATCAAGCAACAATGGTCATGTTTCTGTAAAGCTTAGTATACTAGATAGGAAGTTGCATCCTGATATAGATTATAAGAAGGATTCTTCTAGAAGAGCTGTTACTAGGTTAAAGCATAGGTTTAGACATACGGATGTTTTGAAAGAGATTGTATCTATAGAAGAGCCCAGCAGGTATAGTATTGACTATGAACTACCAGTACCTAGTGAACCCTATGTTATAGCTCTACCATTGTCTAAGAAGTTGCTTGAATACACTGTTCTTAACCTAGCTGAACTCCCTACTATAACTGTTTATGGAGAGTTTAAGGGTATTATACTAGGATTTAGAGGCGTCTATCTAGAACTACTGCTCGACATGCCTATTGCTAGAGACGTTGTTGATTACATAGTACTTGATACTAACATAAAGTCTATTAATCCATAGCCCTTCCACTACATCTATAGAGGTGCTACAATAATGAGCCATAGGGATATTGTACTAGACTTGTTGATGAATGGGGTTAAAGCATGCGATCCATATAGGCTTGTTAGGGAAGCTACGGGTTTTGATGGTAAGTGTGTTTTAGTTAAGAGTGATAGGATCTGTTTTAGTGGAGAGCTATATGTTGTTGGTTTTGGTAAGGCTAGTGCTCGTATGGCTTTAGCAATAGAGGATCTTGCCGGGGATCTTATTAGTGATGGCGTTGTTGTAACCAAGTATGGTTATGGTGAAAAGCTTAGGAGGATACGTGTGGTTGAAGCTGGTCATCCAGTACCTGATATGAATTCATTGAAGGGTGCTATGGAGGTTACAGGCATTTTAGAGAAGGCTTCTAGAGATGATCTTGTACTAGTGCTGGTTTCTGGTGGTGGTAGTTCACTACTTGTTTATCCAGAGGACGGGATAGGTCTTGATGACAAGGTTTTATTGAACAGGTTGCTTATTGAGTGTGGTGCTTCTATCCATGAAGTTAATGTTGTAAGGAAGCATGTTTCACGTGTTAAGGGTGGTAAGCTTACAAGATATACTAGTGCATCCATGGTCTCTCTAATAATAAGTGATGTTGTGGGCAACGATCTGGCTTCTATAGCTTCTGGTCCAACAACTGCTGATCCAACTACATTCCATGATGCCTACAATATACTCGTAAGATATGGTTTGTGGAGTAGAGTGCCATATAGTATTAGATCTTTTATAGAGAAGGGGTTGCGGGGGGAGGTTGAAGAGACTGTTAAAGAACTACGTGGTAACGTGTACAACTATGTTATTGGAGATGTATCCATAGCTTTAGAAGCTATGTACAAGGAGGCTATGGAGCACGGCTATAAACCCTATATACTATCATCAACAGTTGAAGGAGAGGCTAGAGAAGTAGCTAAAGCACTTGGTAGTATAGTACAAGAGATATACTATTATAATAGACCTTTTAAGAAACCATGCATACTACTAGCTGGTGGTGAGCTAACAGTAACACTACCAGAAGAACATGGTTTAGGAGGCCCTAATCAAGAGTTTGTACTAGCTATAACAAGGAAGATAAGTGGTTTAAAGGGAGTTGTTGTAGCAGCTCTTGATACAGATGGTACTGATGGACCAACTAATGCTGCTGGTGGAGTAGTTGATTATACTAGCTATGATAAACTATTAGAGAAAGGGTGTAGATTGGAGGAAGCATTAGCTAGACATGACTCATACAATGTATTGAAGAG
>Ga0190312_1000203_pt1 | contig 21591 bp, 18 predicted proteins | sample 487007910_MG_FD_165046 | JGI IMG/M metagenome (GOLD analysis project Ga0190312, IMG submission 165046) | Hydrothermal vent sediment bacterial communities from Southern Trench, Guaymas Basin, Mexico - 4870-07-9-10_MG | ecosystem: Environmental > Aquatic > Marine > Hydrothermal vents > Sediment ... | reverse complement strand
ATCTATACCACTGCTTCCAGCTATATTTAAAGCTCTCGAGAATACCTCCCTAGTGTAGATGAAGCTACCTATTATCCTCCTCTCCCCGTAATGTATTAAATTTAAATCTATCTGCGCCTTCTTGGGGGGCCAAGTACCTGCGAAAACGACTATCCTACCTCCTTTAGCTGTCAACTTTAACGAGGAAGGCAATAAATCGGCCATGGCGCTCCCCCCTGTGGATAGTACGGTTATATCGGCGCCGTAATTACCCGTTTCCTCCATGACTCTATCGCTTAACTCCTCCCTTAAGGGATTTACCGTTACGTCCGCACCGAACTTCTCCGCGTACTTTAAGCGCTCGTCCATGAGGTCGCTTACTATTACCCTGCTAGCCCCTAGGAATTTAGCTAACGTCGTCTGTAGAAGGCCCATGGGTCCAGCTCCTAATATTAATACCACATCGCCGGGCTTTAAATCCGCTTTCATTAACCCATTTAAACTAGCGGCTAAGGGCTCCACTAAGGAGGCTTCCTCGAAGCTTAACTTCTTAGGTAAGCGGTATACGTTATCGGAGGGCACTTTAACGTACTGGGCGAAGGAGCCGTCTAACTTAATCCCTAATTCTGCGGCGCCACCTAAACCGCTTAAGTTAACACATAAGTTATGTAAACCTAACCTACAATATTTACAATGGCCGCAGAAGATAAAAGGTAAGGCCGTAACTCTCTCCCCTACCGAAACGTTAGAGACCTCCCTACCTACCTCCTCTACTACTCCAGAGAATTCGTGTCCGAGTATTATCCTTCCCTTAAATTTACTATGGCCTAGATACTTCCTAACGTCAGTAGGACATATGGTAGTTACCTTTACCTTTACGAGGACCTCCCTAGGCCCCAACCTAGGTATCGGTACTTCCTCTACCTTAACATCCCCTACACCCTTTAATACGGCAGCCTTCATAAAGCGGGTCATTGCAACCTACCCGTTATTATTTAAAGTAACGAAACTGATTTTATTTACGTAGGGGTTAGTAAGCAATATGTCGTTACCTATCTCTAAGGGGAAATTAGCCGCTATAATCATAGCTTGCTTCTTAAGCGGCTTCCTCATAGGATATGCGATACCCCAATTTAGAGGCGATCAAGCTGTCGGGTTAGTGGAGGAATTGAAGAAGTTGGAGGAGGATTTAGCCTTAAGGGAGAGGAAGATAAGGTTATTGAACGAAACGATATCGGAACTCAGATCCGAACTGAAGGCTAGGGAGGAGCTCATAGGTAAGCTCAATAAGACGTTAGCCGAACTTACCAGCGAACTTAAGGAGAGGGAGGAAGTAGTTAAGGGATTAAAGGAGAGCTTGGAAAAACTTAGGGGGTCGCTAAGGGGGCGCATAGATGAAGTAGAGTTGCTGACCTTACTGTCCCTAGATGATACCTCCGTTACGAGGGAGGTTTATTCAATTACCAACTTCGGGCATAACTACACTATAGACCTAAGGGAGGTAAGGGGTAATACCACCCTCCTATTAACGATAGACGGAAGAACCTTCGTAGGTAAATCGATGAACGGTACAATAGTACCGGAGGTTATATACTCTAAGCCCCTACCCCCTACTATGAACGTACTCCTAAAAGGGGAGAAGTTCACCTTTAGGTTAGGAGTTAAACACCTCTTAATATGGGTTAGGGGGAACGAAACTAAGGAGAGCATTTCGATTAGGGTTGAGATAGCGGCGATACCGCTTAAGTTATATCAGAAAGTTCGCAAAGCAGTAGGTTGGCCACCTCCACCCCTAGAGTTAAGGAAGGTATTCAGCGAAGCTGAACTAATATTCGATAAGCGGTTTAAGTTCCCATAGGTTAGATATTGTTTATAAAATTTAAATATTTTAAATATTAATGTATTCCTTCAGTAAACATGAAGGACGTAAACGATCTATTGAGGAAGGAAATATCCAATACGCAAGTGGTCATCCTAGCCGGAGGTAAGGGCAAGAGGATGGGTACTATCGACGTACCTAAACCGTTAATTAAAATAGCCGGGGAGACCTTAATAGAGAGGTGCATAAGGTTCTATAAGTTAAACGGCTTTACCGAATTCGTAGTACTAGTAGGCCATAAGCACAACGCTATAAGGTCCTATTTAGGTAATGGTTCGAAGTTCGGAGTGCGGATAAGGTATTCAGTAGATCCGAAGGACTTAAAGTACGTTGGTAAAGGTAAGGCCTTGAAGTATGCTATACTTAGCGGAGCGATAGACGTTACTAGGAGATCCCTAATAGGTTACCCCGATGATATTTTCCTCGACGTATCGTTACCTACTAGGCTATTACTTCAGCACTTGGAAGCCGTTAAGTCTAAAGGTGTGGAAGCTACCGCGGTCTTCACGACGGCTACAGAATACCCATTCGGAGTAGGGGAGGTAGACGAGAACGGGCTAGTTAAATCCTTTAAGGAGAAACCGGTAATTAAGCTACTAACTTCGTGCGGCATGTACCTAATAGAACCGCCCGTGTACAAGCTAATCGATGAAAGGATAGATATGGAAGCTCAAAGGGTAGTGGAGTTCGAGGAGGTGATATTACCTGTACTCGCCTCCAGGAGGAAGCTTTACGCGATGTTAATACCTATGGGCGTATGGATGCCCATAAATACCCAAAAGGAATGGGAAGCTGCTGAGAAGGTACTCTCCTCTAAGAAATTACCTTTTTAGGTTACCGTAAAGTTCGGCTAGGGCCTTAATTACGTTAGCGGGACGGTGGGCATCGGGTAAACCCTCCACTACTTTTTCATCCCATCTAACTACTTTAAGACCGCAGGCTAGCGCTTCTAAGGCGGTCTTACTTAAGCTACGTACATAATTCCTATCAATGTAATACTCGAACTTATTTAGATAAGTAGGTAAATCCACATAATCAATAGGATCGGATATCCTATCCCTAACGGTCAACTTAAGTTTAAGTTTCGAAGCTACCTTCCTAACCCAAGATAAGTCCTCCCCCTCCTGGTGCTTAATTATGTAAAGAGCCGTACCTTCCTCCCTTAACCCAGGTAACGGCTTGAAGAGTTCTAAGTCGACTGGATTGGGCAAGTAAGTAACTCCCCTTGGAGCTCCCTCCAGTAGGTCAGGCGTACTAACTAGGACTAGATCTGCCCTCCTCCAATAGCAAGCCCTCTCCTTCCACTTACCCCTTATCTCACTACCGTGATAATGTAATATTACCGGCTTATTGGGGTAGATGGCTTTAAGCCACGGTACTAACTTATCTAACGAATGTACGTGTACTACGTCATAGCCCCTAGCCCTAATTAGAGCCTTAAGGGAGAATATCTTCGCCCCGCAATCTAAGGCCTCGCCGTAGGTAGTTAAGCCGTACCTATCGAAAACCTTCCTCGTCATTACCCAGGTATCCCAACCTAGTAGCTTAGCTTGGTACTTAGCTATGGTACTAGCTACCCCAGCGGTATTCCAGATGTGCAGTACCTTCATCGCTTGATAGGGATGAGCAGTAAGTAGAAAAACCTTACTTACTTTAAGTACTTAAGGACCGCTGGCTTCAAGTTGAAATATTCAGCTACCGTAGATAGCTTCTTACCGTAGTTCTTAGCTAGCTCCCATACCTCCTTAGTCCTCTCCTTGAACTTAGGCTCCCTAGGTAAGTGATGATCGTAAATTATCAATTTAGCCTTGGAGTTCTTCACTATCTCCATAGCGTTAGCTAAAGCCCTCCTGAAGTTTATTAAATTCATGGTGTAACCCAAGAGATAAGTAGGCGGCCCATCTACTACCATAACGTCCGCGCTTTCGCTTACTATCCAATTAGCGTAGTCCTCTATTACCGGTCCGTTGAGATCAGAGGAGTAAAGGAACTTCTCACTTCCCTCCTCTATTACTACCCCTATTACCCAACCTAGCCTCGAGAACTCCACCCCGTGGAAAAAGGGCTTAGTGAATTTTATTTTAGTACCTCCTATTTTAAATGATTTGCCGTCAGCGAACCTTACCCTTAAGCCTTTACCCTCCAGCTCCGGTATCCTGCGGTAGCTATTCCATTTGTTTACCCTTAAGTTAAACCACCTTAAGCCGGCAGTTAGGAGCTCCTCCCTCCTAGTATTATATTCCCCGAAATCCTTCCTAGAAGCTATGGGAAGCTCCTCTAGCGGATCTCGGTAATCGCCTCCCTCCGGAGGTTCCATTAACTCCTCTAATTTTAGCCCCAGCGATCCATAAAGGTTGGAGAAGAAGCTTAAGCTTCTCCCCCTTTGGGAATCGTTAATGTATCTATTTGGATCTTTTATGAAAATATCCTTGCCTAGGTAAATTCCCTCGTCGAAATCCACGAAGTGATCATAATGGTAATGGGTTATTACGACTATATCGGCTAACTTAGCGGCCCGCTTAATAGCTTCGAAACCCTCTTGAAACCACTTTAACTTAGCTTCCCTAGGAGCTGGGAAACTAGGGTGCATTACCGCTATACCCGGATCTATAAGTATGCTAGCATCCTTGGTCCTCACTAGCGTACAGGAGGATTTAGCCCCTAGAGAGTCGAACCAAATGAACCTCACTTCCATGGCTTCGCCTTTAGTAGGACCCTAGTAGCTTCCTTAACCGCTTCCCTTGAATTAAACTTAGGTTCCCAACCTATGGATTTAAGTTTCGAGATATCCAGCAGCATGTACTTAACGTCCCCAGGCCAGCCTCTTCCCTCGGGGGTAGCTGGCTTAAAACGGTAATTAACCCCCGTTAGGCCCATTTCTTTAACTACTACGTCAGCTATTTCCTTAACGGTTATCCAATCCTCATTACCTACGTTAAATATCTCGTAAAGCTTATCCCCTTCTTTAAAGTAAGTAAAGCATTTCAAAGTAGCATTTATAGCGTCATCTATGTAAAGGTAGCTTTTCCTCTGGCTACCGTCCCCTAGTATTTCTAGCGAAGAGGGATCTTTAGATAACTTACTTATGAAATCGGCTATTACGCCCCTACGACACCTCGGACCTACTATATTGGCGTATCTTAGGATTAAAGCCCTAATTCCGTAAAGCCTCGAATAAGTAGTTACTAACTCCTCGCAAGCTAGCTTACACGCCCCATATATGGAAATCGGCTCTAAAGGGTAGTAGTACTCTGGGGTAGGTACCGCTTTAGCCTCCCCGTAGACCGTACTCGAACTAGCGAAAACTAGTAAAGCCCCACCTCCCTTACGGCAGGCCTCTAGTACGTTAAAGGTGGTTAGCAGGTTTTCCTCGAAGTGGGATCTAGGCTCCACGTAACTAACCCTTACTTCAGGGTTAGCGGCGAAGTGAAATACTACATCACTACCTTTAACAGCCTTTATCCATTCTTCGCTTTCGCACTTTAAATCGGCTTTAACGAACTTAAACGAAGGTAAGGTTAACCCTCTCCTTAAGTTATCGAGGCTGCCACTGCTTAGGTTATCCACCACCGTAACCTCATACCCGGAGGATAATAACGCATCTACTAAGTGGCTACCTATGAAGCCGGCCCCTCCCGTAACTACCGCTTTCAACGTAAATCCCCTACCCAGCTTACATTCCTAGTAACATTTATAACATTTCCTTAAGGAAGTACTTAAGAGGTTTAAAACCCCTATGGTAGGTTCGGTTAAGTTACGTAAGCTAGACGTAGCTTACTTAATCTCCTTAATAACGTTAATCTTGATTTATAATAATTACTTAGTTAGTTTACCTAAAGGTCCCTACCTTAGGTACCTATTGGACCTCTCCTTAGGCTTAGTAAGGGATATGGGTTACTTAGGCCTCTTCCTTACGATGTCCTTAGAGAGCGCTTTAGTACCCATACCTAGCGAGGTAGTAATGCCGCTAGCAGGTTACTTAGCTTTTGAAGGTTACTTCGAATTACCTTCGGTTATTCTAATGGCCTCCTTAGCTAACTTAACCGGTAGCTTACTAGCTTACTACTTAGGCCTTAAGGGGGGTAGGCTTATAGTAGTTAAATACGGAAGGCTTTTAATGATAAGTGAAAGGAAGTTAAGGGAGGTAGAGGATTACTTCGAGAAGAGGGGGGCCTTAGCGGTACTATTAGGTAGGTTATTACCCGGAGTACGTACGCTAATTTCGCTACCAGCAGGTATAGCCAGTATGGATTTAAAAGCCTTCTCGTTGTGTACTTTAATAGGTTCCCTACCGTGGAATACCGCCTTAAGCCTGGGAGGTTACGCTTTGAGGGAAAACTGGAATATTATAAGCGAATTACTCGACCCCTACTACCCTTTAATTTTAGCGATTATAACCGTGTCATTAGCTTATTACTACCTTCGAAGAAAGGCGTTTACCCCAGGGTCGTAGATAGCTCTCTCTGGGAACTTAGGTGGGTTAAGGCCCAGCTCCCTAAACCCTATTATCCTTATCGGTTCCCAACTTACTTTGAACGGCATATAACCCTTTAAGCGGGTCTCCCCCTTCATATTAATTACCTCCCTAATCCTATCCTCCGTTAATTCCCGAATGCCCAACGAGTTGAAGAAATTCCTTAAGTGCTCTTTAGCCTCCTCCCTCCCTCTCTTGTGCGAAATAGCTACCGCTACCGAACCCGGCCCTCCCGCTCCTAACGGCATGATAGCTATACCCTCCTCCCTAGCCTCCCTTATTAACTCCCCTAAGGGTCCATAAGCGTAAAGGCTTAAATCCTCGGCTAAGGCCCTACCTTCCTTTTCGTAGTAGTAGCTCAGGTCCGGATCCTCTTCGAGCTTCCTCTTATATTTCTCGCGTAAGCTAATTTTAGCGTCCCTAGCTAAACCTAGGGCTATGGCGAACCACCTCTTACAGAGTTCATTCCTTATATCGACGTAACGGTTAACTAACCCCACTACCTTCGCTAAGTCCTTATATTTAAGAGCTTCCGCGTACTCGTAAGCTAACTTAACCTTCTCCCCGTGAAGCCTTAAGCCAACGGGATCCTCGTCCACTAATAGGTCGACCCAGAGGTTATTTACTAACCTAGAGGTCCTAGGCTCCGCCGGTTTACCGTTAGAGTACTTCTTACCGGCCTGAACTATCAGTACGTGATCCTCGAAGTACTCCGTCGTCTCCCTATCTAAAAGCGGTATGCTGAAGGCGCTTTCAACCCCCTTAAGCCCTAATAACCATATATGTCTATGTACCCCTCCCAATATAGCAGCTAAGTGCCCCTGCCCCCCGGTAGAAGTACCTAGTAGATCGTTTTCTAAATAAAGGGCTTTCTCGAAGATATCGCTCCACGTTAAGTTAGCTCCCGATAACATGCTAGCGGCAGCTATTAACGCAATTACGAAAGCGTTGGAAGACTCCATCCCTCCGGCTAACGCCATAAGGGGTATTTCCTTACATGTTACTTTAACCCCCTTAATTCCGAATAGCTCGGAGAATACTAGGGCTGGCGCCTCCCTATAACTCAATTTATTGCTTAACTCTCTTACCAGCTTCCCTCGGTCCCCTAAGACCCTTAACTCCACCTTCCCTCCCTTACGGCACGGTTTAATTACGTAAGGTTCATCCTCATCTATACCGTACCAAGGGGCTACGTAAACTATGGAATCGGGATCCTCGGCTAATGAGAAGGATACCTTAATGTAAAAATTACTAGTGAAGGTTACGGTAGAAGGTACCTCCCTCAGGAGGTTAGCTCCTGGCTTAGTAAGTTTCCTCTTAAAGGATGGTAGATCTAAACTCGAGCCGGGCCCGTCCAGTCCCCTAAGGTGGGCTATTATAGCTAATTCTAGCCCCTCTTCCTCGGCCCTCCTTAGTAACTTACGTACTTCATCGCCCCACCTCTTAGGCCTCAAGGGCTTAAGGCTCGGTTCAAATAAATAACCGGTTATTAAATCTGCCATCCGGCTCCTCCGTAGTAAGGTATAAGTAGAGTAAGTAATTTAAACCTAAGTCCGAGCGGAAGCGATACTCATGACGTATGTAGTAATTACAGGTGGTATGGGTTTTATAGGGCGTCATACGATTATAGAGCTAGTTAAATCCTTACCAGCAGGTGTGGAAGTAGCCATAGTAGATAAGGTTGAGAGAGCTAAATTACCGAGCGTAGTAACGTTAATCCATAAGGACATAAGGGATAGGGAAGGCCTTAAGGAGGCCTTTAGGGACCTAGAGGAAATAGACGCGATACTACACTTAGCCGCTATAGTAAGCATAGAGGAGGCTTACGAGAAGCCATCCTTAACCGTGGAGACGAACGTATTAGGTACGCTTAACTTGCTCGAGTTAGCTAGGATGTTCGATATAAGTAAATTCGTTTACGCCTCTAGCGTAGCCGTATACGGGGAACCTAAGGAATTGCCCATACGTGAAGATCATCCTTTAAATCCTTTAAACCTTTACGGCTTAACTAAGCTAATGGGGGAGCAACTAGCTTTCCGCTACTTGGAGGATTACGGGCTTAAGGTAATTTCCCTAAGGTACTTTAACGTCTATGGACCTGGGATGAAAGGGGGACGATATGCCGGCGTAATTCATAAGTTCATAACTTCGCTATTGAAGGGTAGGAGGCCGGTTATATACGGGGACGGTAGCCAAACTAGGGATTTCATTTACGTAGACGACGTAGTTAGGGCTAATTTAAAGGCTTTAGAGTCCAAAACTACCGGGCCGTTTAACATAGGTAGCGGGGTAGAAACCTCCGTATTGGAACTATATCGGTATCTAACCGAAATAATAGGGGTTAAGGGGATAAGGCCTAAGTTCGCCCCTCCTAGAAGGGGTGACGTTAAGAGGAGTTTAGCTGACATAAGGAGGGCCGGGAATTACTTGGGCTGGAAGCCTAGGGTAGACCTAAAGAACGGCCTCGCTAAAACCGTAGCTTGGTATAGGAGCTCGAAGCCTACAGTATAGGGTAACCTTCTTATCTTACTCCCTCCTACCTTCTTATAGGATGATGTAGCCGCTCCAGTCTAGCTTAAAGGTGCTGAGCTCGCGACGAGCTGACGGCTCTTCCCTATTTATACTTAATGGTAACTAATCGGAAGATGAAGTTAATTACTCCGTCACCTCGTTATCTCACGATGGAAGGGAACGGCTCTTAAAGGTGATAAACCTTATATATCATTCACGGTTATTATTAACTTCCCCTTACTCGGTGTTGTAAATGCCCATTCTACGGGTAGAGTTAATCGATATATCTTTAGAGGGACCTAAGTTAGTTATCCTTAACGAGGAGGATTCGATAAGATACGGGTTTAACCCCAGCGATAAAGTATTGGTATCTAGCGGGGATAAGGGTATAGTAGCTTCGGTAGCCGTTACTAAGACCGTAGTCGGCCCAGGTAAAATAGGTTTACTTAAGGACGAAGCTAACGAACTTAAGGTAAGGAACGGGGACCCCGTTAAAGTAGGCTTACCCGCCTCTTGGGAATCCTTAGAGTACATTAGGAAGAAAATTAAGGGCTCGGAACTTAGCAGGGAGGAGATAAGGTCGATAGTAAGGGATTCCGTTAAGGGAGTCCTTTCGGAGGTAGAAGTAGCCGCTTTCCTCTTAAGCGAGGAATTAGTAGGTATGGGCTTAGAGGAGATCGTATACTTAACTGAAGCCATGGTAGAAGTGGGTTCTAGGATCTCCTTTAGCGAAGTAGCCTACGATATCCATAGTATAGGGGGGGTACCCGGCAACTCCAAGGTGGCCTTAATAGAAGTACCCCTAGTAGCCGCTGCCGGTTTACTTATACCCAAGACAAGTAGTAGGGCTATAACTAGTCCGGCTGGTACCGCCGATACCATGGAAGTACTCGCCCCCGTTAACTTAACCTTAGAGGAAGTTAAGAAAGCCGCGGAGAGGACTAAAGGGGTCATAGTATGGGGAGGTAGCTTAGGACTAGCGCCCGCGGACGATATATTCATAAGGGTAGAGAGGCCCTTAAGGGTGGACCCGAGGAGCCAAACGGTAGCTAGTATACTCTCCAAGAAGTTAGCTATGGGTATAAGGAAATTAGTAGCGGATATACCGATAGGTAAGGGAGCTAAAGTAGGTAATTTAAGGGAAGCGCGGGAGTACTCGAAGCTTTTCCTAGAGGTAAGTAAGAGATTAGGTATAGATGCTAAGTGCGCTATAACTTACGGAGGGCAGCCGATAGGTTACTACGTAGGCCCTGCCCTGGAGGCTAAAGAGGCCTTAATAGCGCTCCAAGGTAAGGTAGGCGCTATGAGCTTAATAGATAAAGCTACGTCCTTAGCCGGGCTAATATACGAAATGGCCGGGATAGCGCCTAAAGGTAGGGGTCAAAGCTTAGCTAAGGAGGTATTCCGTACCGGCAAGGCATGGTCTAAGATGAAGGATATTATAGAGGCTCAAGGAGGGAACCCCCAAGTTAAGCCCGACGATATAGAGGTAGGTTACAAGAGGGAGGTAGTAGAAGCGCCCTTTGAAGGTTACGTAACAGACGTTGATAATACGGCGATAACCCTTATAGCTAGGGCGGCGGGAGCCCCGAGGGATAAGAGAGCAGGGGTAATACTTTACGTCAAGGCCGGGAAGAAGGTTAGGAAAGGGGAAAAGTTAATGGAAATAGTAGCTGAGAGCGGGGATAAATTAGCTAAAGCTAGGAGCCTAGCTTTAAGATTAAGGCCCATTACTTTAGAGGGAATGTTATTAGGTACAGTACCTTAAATTACTTTAGTTAAAGCTTAAATTTGAAAAGGTGTTAAGCCTTGTACGAGGAATTACTAAATTCCTTACTTAAAGGCGAGTTAAGCTTACATAGATTGGATAGCCTAGTAGGGGATTCCAATAAAGCTACTTACCTTAGGAGGGAGTACCTAGAGCGCAAATTGAATTTAAAACTTGAAAAAATAGCTTCTTCGATCCTCGACTTTAACGAGGTAATAGGTAGGAATTGCGAAAACACTATAGGGGCCGTCCAGGTACCGCTTGGAGTAGCGGGCCCCCTACTAGTGAGGGGCGAGTACGCTAAAGGTGAGTATTACGTACCTTTAGCTACTACCGAGGGGGCGTTAGTAGCTTCGATAAATAGGGGCTGTAAAGCTATAACGCTTTCTGGAGGGGCTAGCGCTAAGGTAATTAGCGATTACATGGCTAGAGCGCCGGTATTTAAGTTAGGAAGCTTGGAGGATGCCCTGAAGTTCGTAAAATGGGTTAAGGATAATTTTCAATTAATTAAGGAGGTTGCGGAATCTACTACTAGATACGGTAGGCTTCTAGGTATAAAGCCTTACTTAATCGGTAGGTACGTTTGGCTTAGGATGCTCTTCTCCACGGGGGATGCTATGGGTATGAATATGGTAACTATAGCCTCTCAAAAGGCGGTCGAACTCATGGAGCGGGAATTCCCAGGAGTTAAATGCGTTTCCTTAAGCGGTAATATGTGCGTAGATAAGAAACCAGCCTTCCTAAACGAGCTAGAAGGTAGGGGTAAATCCGTTATCAGCGAAGCTTTAGTAAAGGAGGACGTAGTAAGGGAGGTACTTAAAGCATCCCCAGAAGCTATCGTAGAAGTGAACATAGTTAAGAACTTATTAGGCTCCGCTAGAGCCGGGTCGTTAAGTTTTAACGCGCATTTCGCTAATATCATAGCGGCTGTATTCCTAGCTACCGGTCAAGATCTAGCCCAAGTAGTGGAAAGCTCCATGGGTTATACCTGGGTTGAGTTAAGAGGTGGGGACCTATACGTTTCGGTAACCCTACCTTCGCTTGAGGTAGGTACGGTAGGCGGAGGCACTAGGTTGCCTACCCAGAGGGAGGCGTTAGAAATAATGGGATGTTACGGCCCCGGGGACCCCCCAGGTTCTAACGCTAGGAAGTTCGCGGAAATAGTAGCTTCCGCCGTGTTAGCTGGGGAGCTAAGCCTTTTAGCTGCTCTTTCAGCTGGTCACTTAGCTAGGGCGCATGAAAGGCTAGGTAGGGGCAAGGCGTAGTACATGGAGGTAGATAATTTACGGATAAGGGTACTTAACGGCGTATATCCTCCTTCCGAGGATACTTACTTGCTAACGGATAACTTACCTCGGATAAGCTCCGGATTAGCGCTAGATATGGGTTCGGGTACCGGTATAATAGCGCTTAAATTAGCTAGGGGAGCGGATAGGGTCATAGCTGTAGATATTAACTTAAAGGCGGCGATAAATACCTTGCTTAACGCTAAATTAAACGAACTTAGCTCTAAGGTAGATGTGATTTGCGCTAACCTATTTTACCCCTTCAGGAGGGGTTTAAAATTCGATTTAATAACTTTTAACCCCCCTTACTTACCGGTAAATGATGGTAATGGGGCTTTAGAAAGGTCTTGGAGTGGAGGTAGGGGAGGTATCGAAGTAATAAAAGGCTTCCTATATATGCTACCTACCTTCTTAAAGGAGGATGGTAAGGTATTAATGGTCATCTCATCCTTAACCGATTTAGGTTCGCTGAAGCGTATAGCTTCGCGTAAGGGGGTTTCGATTAAGATGGTTAAGAGGGTATGGGTAGGCCTCTTCGAGGAACTTTACCTCCTAGAGCTTAAGCTATCAAGTACTAAATCCTTAAACTAGCGTTAACTCCCTTATCCTATTTAATTCCTTAAGGTAGGTCCCGAAATCCGAATCGTAATCCAGGACGAGTAATACCTCCCTAGGTAACTTGGAGAGAGCCTTTATTAATCCGTTTAAGTTCCAGAGCCCTTCGGGATGGAATAGCGGTAATTTAGTTCCGCTAGGAGATCTATTGAAGGCCCTTAATACCTTGATGTAACCTATATACTCCATTACCTCCCCTAATGGCTCCTTGGATTCGCAGGAAGATAGGTCGTAAGCTAAGGCTAAGTAATACCCGGGTAGCCCCCTAACCTCCTTTAATCCTTTAAGGAAATCCCCTTTCTCGAAGCATAGCGTTAAGGCGTACCCCGTTAAGTCCTTTAGTACCTCCTTGCTTAAGTTAACCCCCTTTAAATTGCTTACGATGAGGTACTTAGCACCTACTTGGTCCGCTAAGAACATACCCCTTTCAAGAACTTCCGAAGTAACAGGGCTAGGTAGTTTAAGCGCGCTTATAGGTATAGGTAGTTCCTCGAGTAAGTCGAGGAGATCCCCTATGTAGGATTCTCCGAATTCGCTGGCATCAGTAAAACGTACTTCCGCTACTAAGCCGGAAGGATCTCTTATTTCGCGTATCCAGTTCGGCTTAAATTTCCCTCCCTCTAACCCTATAGTGATACCTACCCTTATCATTGGTTACCTACTAGTAAAATGGTGGTTGAGAAGATATTTAAGTTCAACTAAAGAGGGCAAGGTGAAAATGGTCCCGCCGCCCGGATTCGAACCGGGGACCATCCGGTAACTGTCATGGGGTCATCGTAGGCTAACGCCCTCTCACCCCATGCGGCAAGGGCCTACAGCCGGACGCTCTTCCGCTGAGCTACGGCGGGCTCAAATATCATGTTAAATTTAGGGAAATTTAAAGTTTTCTTATATGGAAAAGGCCTTAGGAGAGAATTCCTTTAATCTTTAATAATTTCCTTAACCTATCTAGAACGAAATCCCTACCTAGTATTGAAAAGTAAGGAGCTATCCTAGGACCGTACTCCCTACCGAAGAAAGCTAAATAAAGAGCCTTAAAGAACTTAACCTCTTCGTCCCTACCTCCCTTACGTACCTTAACCATGGCCTCCTTTATGGATTTCTCGTCCCAAGACCTTAGTTTAATTAAGTTAGTATACAGCTCCGCTATTAGTTCCGCCTCCCTAGTACCTACCTTCTTTACCAGTTCTTCATTTACCTCTTCCAATACCCTTATCTTATAGGTCTCTGGAGCGTACTTCTCCAGCCAGCTCCTAGCTTTTAATAGCCTAATTTTAACTCCTTCTACTTCCTCCGGGCTTAACTCCCTTTCCAGTAGTTTAGTAGCTTTCACCCTTCTTAACGCTTCCTCTACGATATTGCCATTAGGAGGTACTACCTGTATTAAAGCTACTGCATGGAGGTAAGGTAACTTGAAGGGCAACTCCTTAGGTAGGGGCTTTAGATTAGCATAAGTAAAGCTCTTGATTACCTTTTCCTCCTCACCCCTATCGCTTAGCTTCTCAACTCCGTAGTAAACCCTTTCCGCTTTATCATAAAGATCTACATAACTTGGTACTCTTTCCATACTTAGGACTATCCTCTTTAAAGGGGCATTATATAGGTAGATGAACCTTAACACTTCGGCTTCAGCTACCTCTAACCAATCCTTAGGTGTGAAGCCTATGAAGTCGCTAGAACCCATATCCCCTAAATCCTTACCACGTTTAGCGTAGCCTACCCATTCGTAGGCTACTCCTACCGGGGGCTTAAAACCGAATACCTTTAAAGCTAATTCGTTACAACTATCCCTAGAGCCTCCTGGGGTAGCGTGATCCTTACCGTAAGGCTCGAAAGCTACCTTTAGGGCGTACCATACCCCTACCCACTCTAACCTCCACATTAATTTACCTTCGCTTAGGTCCGCAATTCCTTCGTAACCGCAATTAGTACACACGTACTTTACCTTACCGTTAACCAAATCTACTTCCAACGTTTTAGTGGAATCTATCCTCTTACATTTACCACAAATAGGTTGAAATGGGATCCATTCCTTAGGGTAAGGCTTCCTACCTCTATACTTGTTAAGTAAGTTCAAGACTTCCTCCCTTTTCCTACCTACTGCTAACTTTACGAACTCCTTCATTCTAATATTAGATGAGTAAAGCTCCCTAGTGGTAACTATTTTAGTAGGAGATGAGAATTCGCCTAAGTAGTTACCGAAATCCTCCCAATAATGTTCTACCCAATTATCATGGCATCCGTAAGGATCCGGTACTAAGTCAAGCGGTAGCCCTATATAATTCAAGGCCTCCTCCTTCCTCTCGAACTGTTTTAATTGGGCTTCTTTACCTCTCCAAGGATCCATGGTATATAGGACTAACGTACTTTCTACTTCGAATCCCTTCTCCTTTAAAGCCCTAGCTACCGAATCCTTTATTGTGACCTCCCCCCTTAGCCTCCCTACGTGTTGGAGGCCGGAAACCGATAGACCTCCGTTACAAACTAATATTCCTCTATCCCCGAATTCCTCCTCTACCTTCCTAGCTAATCTCTCTACCCAATGCTCCATGACGCTCGTTAAATAACGGTTAAGACAGCCTTTTTAAAGTTTCCCGCCCAGTTACTATCGCTAACTACATGGACGTATTATCGAGATATATCCTCCTTACTCCCCGCGAAAGCCCCAATAGCCCTTCGGACTCGAATAAGTTAGATGAAAATTAAGGTCCTAACTATCTTAGCGCTTATACTCCTTACCCCCTCCCCTATATCCCGTTCGACGCCCCTAGAAGTAGGTTACTTAACCGTAATTTACGTAAGTAATGAACACTTGATTTCCGTTAAGTGCATACCTATAACATCGGAAGACGTTAAAGTACCGGTAAACCGTAACGTTACTTGCCTATACTTAGTTTTAGATTCTCAATATCCTTACTCCCCTCACTTACTTTATTCCCCTAAGGGAAAGAACTTAATAGGGAGCCGCGTCTGTATAGCTACCCCTAGGTACGTTTTCGTTAATTTAACCGAAGTAAAGGAATATGGAGTCTATAGGTTGAAGTTAAGGAGGGATAGAATTAGGCCTCCGATAGCCATACTTGAAATTAGCGGGAGCACGGGAGGAGAAGTAAGCATAGTATTACCTCCTAATTCAGCTAAGGAGTTAAGGTTGGACTTAGATGGGGAAGCTTACTACGCTTACTTAACGGAAATCCACGTACTATCCCCCTTTAAGCCTTTATTTAAGATCTCCTCTAGCCTATACGTAATTAGATCGAAGAAGTTGAGGAAGGTAGAATTAGGGAGGGAAGTCAACCTCTTAGACGAAGTAGTGAATTTAACCCTTTTCGATAATAGCCTTACGTTAATTAACGAAGGAAGGTGGCCCTTAAGCGTTTTAATTAAAGTAAGGCGAGTTAAATTAAAGCCGGTGCTTTCCTTAAACGATTTAAGTAACGTTAGTATAGGTAACGAGAAATGCTACTTAATGCTTAACTTACCGAACTACTTAGCTTTAAGAGGTTACAAAGGGATATGGAGTTACGATCCCTTAACAGGCCTACCTATCCCCTTTAAACCTATATTCTTAAAGTTGAATGAAATAGCTAGTAGGGAACTGAAGTTAGTTAGATTAAAGCTTAAATTATCCGTACCTAGGGACGGCATAAATCCCTCTACCGAGGTGTACGTCGAGATACCTTGGTCCGTCCGTGAGGGCCCTATTTACCTCCCAGTGGGGATAATTAAGGAAGTAGGAACAGTTCCTTCCTACGCCTTTCCAGTAAAGTTAATAGTTAACGGTAGCTCGGTAATGTATTATAACATAACCGGCTCATGTATAGACGGCTCCGTGATCCTACCGTTAACTACCTATAACTTAACGGTAGGGTTAAACACGGTAAATGGGAAGCCTTTCGAGAACGGGGAGGTAACCATAAAGGTATATTCCCATGAACGCAATAATTACGTGATCGTTAAGAAGGGATATTCAGGCCCGTTTACTTGTAAGTTACTTCCTGGGAACTATAGTTTAATAGTCGAGTTCGGAGGGTTGATAGTAGCTAATAAGTACTTCGACTTAAAGGAGGATTCGCATTTAAATTTAAGATGTAACCTAACCTACGTAAGGCTAACTTTAAGGCCTATAAAGGGAGGGGTCGTGGAAGGCTTAAAGGTAAAATTAAGAGCAGGTAACTTAACGAGAGTAGGTATCGTCGATGAAGGAGGCTCAGTAAATTTAGGATTACTACCTTTAACTACGTACTTCGTTAGGGTGGAGGGGAGGGGAGGTTTAATAATTTATGAGGGATCGTTAAAACCTCATGTAAGGACGATACCGATAGCTATCTCCTACTTAACCGTTCACATAAGTGATCTATTAGGTAGGCCGTTGAGGGGTGTAAGGATTAGCTTAATCAAGGGGGTAAAGGAGGTTTCCTCGGTTACCGACGAATACGGTTATGCTAACCTTACCTCGATACCTAGTGGGAATTACGAGTTAAAAGTTAATTGGGGAAAGACGGTATTAGCTCATAAGTACTTATATTTAAAGGGGGGCTATGAGTTTCTAGAATTGAGGACAGGGGTTATATCTTTCGTGGCAGGAATTCCCTTAACTTTAAGGGAGTTCATCTTAGGGATAGCTCTGTTCTGCGTAACCTCTATAGCTATAATAACTAAAATTAAGCTAGGTAAGGAGGAGCTAGAGGTAGTGAAGTAATATGAAGGCACGTACGCTGAAGTTCAGGAAGGAGGTATGGCCCTTAATATTATTGGCTTTGGATAATTTCTCACCCTTAAAGGGTTTAGCTAGAATACACTTAATGTTCTTCATATACCATTACGTAGGTTATATTTTTAAACCGAACTTACTGGGGCCTTATAGCCCGGAGCTCGAACGTTCCTTAAGGAATTTAATAGAGGCCGGCTTAGTTAAGGTAACTTTAGTAAGGGAGGGAAATAGGAGGGTAAGGGTATACGGTTTAACGGAAGAGGGGAAGAGGGTAGCTAAGGGATTATTGAATAAAATATCCTCCTCCTTAGTGGAATTGGGCGATGTACTTATAATAAAGGGTAACGAAATCATAAAGGACTTGGAGAACTTGAAAAAGTACTATAGCGAAAAGCCCCTATCCCTCCTCTTAAAGCGATGTATTAAGGAGGTAAATAAAGAGGTGCCCTATCATTTAAAGGTGGAGTTTACTGAGGATTCCATAGCTTTCGTTAAGGATTTAGCTGAGGAACTAGGGCTAACTTAGCGACTTTAAGGGCGCCTCCTTACCCATTCTGAAGGCTTTGATATTTAGCTCCAACAACTTGCCCTTAAATACCCTCTTTAAAACTTTAACTGCTTCGCTCCAATTGAACCACGTATCCTTTAATTTAGAGTAAGCGCCTAACATGACCATGTTTACTACCCTTACGTCGCCTAAGCTCCTAGCTATGGAGTAAGCGTTAACTAAATAAATTTTAAACGGTAGACCCCTTAACTGATCTATTAATTTCCTCCTATCCAGCGGCTTGGAGAGTGGGGGCTCTATTAGGTAATCGTTTATTATAGCTATCCCTCCCTCTTTTAAGTAATTTAAGTACCTAATGCCCTCTATTAGCTCTAAGCCGAGTAACTTATCGGCGGTACCCAATCCTACTGTAGGCGCTAGTATTGAACGTCCTAATTTAACGCTAGCCATGAGGGAGCCCCCCCTTTGCGCTAATCCATGGACTTCGGCTACCCTTACGTTAAACCCCTTCATTAAGGCTATCTCGCCTATTAACCTAGCTAAGGTAAGTACCCCCTGTCCCCCTACTCCGCTAATTATTATTCCCTCCTTCACCACTCCCCACCTCTACTATAGCGTTAAACGGACATACCTGGCTACACACTCCGCAACCGGTACATAAGTCCGCATCTATATAAGGGGATCCATCCCTTCCTATCCTTATCGCGGGGCATGCGAAGGAATTAACGCATAGCATACAGGACCTACAGTTCTCCTTTAATATAGTGTACTTAGTCGGTTGCTTACCTGCCCTTCTTAACCTCCTTAAGGCTTGCAAGGCGCACTCCCTCCTAGCTATTACTACGGCGGGCCCCCTACCTTCCTCTACGCACCTTAAAGCTTGGGATATAGCGCTTATAGTTTCCTTTAGGTCGTAAGGATCGACAACTTTAACGTAACTTACCCCTATTGCCTTAACGACATCCTCTATCCTGATTCTAGCTGATTTATCTCCCATGGCCGTTAAGCCGCTACCGGGATGCGGTTGATGCCCCGTCATGGCCGTTATAAGGTTATCTAAAATTACGATTACTACATTAGCTTTATTATAAACCGCATTAATTAGAGGTTGAATACCCGTATGGAAGAACGTAGAATCGCCTATTACCGCTATTATGGGTTGCTTAGTAGCGTGAGCTAGGCCGTTCGCTACTCCTAAACTCGAACCCATACAGAGACAAGTATCGACTAAACCAAAAGGAGGATAATAACCCAGGGTATAACAACCTATATCTCCCGGGAATACCCCTTCCCTAGCGTACCTAGCGGAAGCTATCTTAATAGCGTAAAAAGTAGCTCTATGTGGGCAACCTGGGCAGAAAGTAGGAGGCCTAGGAGGTATATCTATTTTAACTTCGTTAACTTTAATTCCAATACTTAAGCCTAATACTTCGCTTAATGCCTTAATTACTTGATTTAAAGTAAGTTCCCCTACCTTCGGGAATAATTCCTTACCATAGACCTTTACTCCTTTAGGGGCTATGGCCTCGACCCACCCTTCTACTAACGGATCTCCCTCCTCTACTACCAATACCTTATTTACGTTAGCTAAGAACTCCCTTACTAGCCCCTTAGGGAAGGGATGTATTGAAGTTAACTTAAGTACCGAAACGTCCTTAGCTTTAAGGTAATCAAGGGCCTCCATTACGTAAGGATAAGCTATCCCACAAGCTATTACGCCTACCCCTCCAGCCTTACCCTCTATTAGCTCATTAAATTCGGATTTTTCATTGACTTCCCTTATTCTTTCTAAGCGCTTAAGAGCTTCTTCCTTAAGCTTCCTAGCGTTGGGTGGGAGCAACACCCATTTAGGAGGTTCCCTTCTAAATTCCCCTCCGATAGGTGGAGGCTTTAACTTATCTAAAGTTACCTCCCCTCTCGTATGACTTAAACGTGTGGTTACCCTAAGTAACATGGCGGTCTTATGTTGTTCAGAAAGCCAGTATAAGTACTTAATTAAGTCCTTAGCCTCTTGAGGAGATGATGGTTCGTAAACTGGTATGTAGGCGTGCACGCCGTAAATCCTGTTATCCTGTTCGCTTTGAGAACTATGACATCCAGGATCGTCGGCGCTTACCACGATTAGACCTCCCTCTACGCCAGTATAGCCTAAGCTCATGAAGGTATCGGAAGCTACGTTCAGGCCTACGTGCTTCATAGCGGTTAACGCTCTTAAACCGCTCATGGAAGCTCCTAGAGCTACCTCTAAGGCTACCTTTTCGTTTACCGACCATTCTACGTAAATGCCCACCTCCTTAGCTACTTCAGCTAATGCCTCTACTATTTCGGTAGAAGGGGTACCTGGGTAAGCAGTAGCTACTTTCACGCCCGCCTCTAAAGCCCCCCTAGCTATAGCTTGATTCCCTAGGAGCAGGATTTTACCTGCTTCCTTCGCTAATATATCGGACACGATGCCTCTCCAAGATTCTTTTAACCCGGTAAGGTTAAAAAGTATCCTTCAAGAACTAACTAAGGAGCTATGGCTAGGGTACTTACCTTAAGCCATTACTTGGAATCTAAGGTAAGCGAATCCTTTAAATTAGCCTTAATCCTCTCTTCGATTGCCGCAGGCTTATTAGTTTTAGCTTTCATAGTTTTAAATCCCTTAATAGCCATATCATTTCCCATCCTAGCGATAGCCTTGAATTATTGGCACAAGTACTTTTCCTACTCTAGAGGCTTAAGCGGGGAGATAAAGGTACTTCGAGAATTACAATCGCTACCCGACGATTACGTAGTCGTACATTCCTTACCTATACCTAATTTAGGGGATTTGGATTTCGTCGTAGTAGGCCCTAGCGGCGTTTACGCAATAGAAGTTAAGAATTGGTTCGGCAAGAGTTTAGAGGTAGGAGGGGGTACTTGGAGGATAAGGGTAGGTAATAGGTTTAAAGTAATTAAGTCGCCCGTTCAGAAGCTCAAAGCTAGGGTAGCCTTCTTAAAGAGGAATGGGATAGTAGCTGTCCCCTTTCTAGTCATGGTAGGTTCCTTAAGGCCTGAGGGCTTAAGTGAGGAAGGGGTGGAGATATTAAGTCCGGACGAGCTGATAGCTAGGATATTCTACGGTAAAGCTAAGCTCGGTAAGAACGATATCGAGGATATATCTCGTAAGTTACTTTCATTAGCGCTTAACCGTAGGTAGAGGGGAATATTATCGTAGCGTCGTAAGGTATAAAGGCCTTAAACCTTTTGTTAACTTCTACTTCAAAATCCGTAGGTACGTTAATTAATATTCTCTTACCATTGCGGTTAACCCTTATCTCCACGTAGGGTCCTACGAAGGATAACCAATCTACGATGCCCTCTATTACGTTTGAGGGTTTACTTGGCTCCTCCGGGCTGAAATCCTGAGGCCTCATGATAGCTACCGCTTCCTCACCTTCCTTAACTTCTAATTCCTCACTAGGTATTATGCCTACTAATTTTAGGTCCCCCTCTTCCGATACCAAGGTTACGTAGCTATTTGGTAGTACCTTACTTATCTTGCCCTTAATTAAGGTACACCTACCTAAGAAAGTAGCTACGAACAGGTTTCTAGGCCTCTTATAAAGCTCCCTAGGTGTACCTACCTGCATGATCCTACCCCTGTTCATTACCGCTATCCTATCGGATATTACCATGGCTTCCTCTTGATCGTGGGTTACGTAAATGGTAGTTATGCCTAACCTCCTTTGAAGCCTTTTAATTTCCTCCCTCATCTCTATTCTTAACTTAGCGTCTAAGTTGCTTAGGGGTTCGTCTAGCAGTAGTACTTGAGGTTCTATAACCAAGGCCCTAGCTAGGGCTACCCTTTGCTGCTGGCCCCCGGAAAGTTGGGT
>Ga0190312_1000198_pt1 | contig 22242 bp, 21 predicted proteins | sample 487007910_MG_FD_165046 | JGI IMG/M metagenome (GOLD analysis project Ga0190312, IMG submission 165046) | Hydrothermal vent sediment bacterial communities from Southern Trench, Guaymas Basin, Mexico - 4870-07-9-10_MG | ecosystem: Environmental > Aquatic > Marine > Hydrothermal vents > Sediment ... | reverse complement strand
AACTAGCGGTCATGGTTACGTAAAGGTAAGTTGTTGATAGAAAGATCGTATCCACAAGGCTTAATCTCGTTAATAAGGAACCAAGGATCGCTAGGATGACCACTACTCCCATCAAAGGTGGTATAATTAACGCTAAAAGTTGAAGCATCATTATCAAAATTCCACGTATATCATCCGGATCCAGCTCCCCTAGGTGCAACTTTGTAGTAATTGTAGAGACTATTATAGAGCCAATATCACCATTGGTATCCATTATTGCTGGTAGAATAGCTAATACTCCTGGCAATATTCCCAGTTTCTTCTCAAGCAGGGTTAAAAGCATCCCCGCAAAACTCGACATTGCTAGAGAAAACAAAATACCTAGATAAGCCTCTATTATCGTTTTTCTAAACATTGTACTTTTTCGGAATTTTGATATGACACATCCAATCGGTATGATTAGGACTAAGAAAAATGGGATTCCTCTAAGTATGCATATTAGAATATCCCAAGGTTGAAGAAAAATTATAATTCCTAGTAAAATAGCAGAAATAGCGATATCATTAATTGTTGACATTACTGGGTAAACGATCTTGTCAGGGTCGAGACCTGTTTTAAACGTGAAGAAACCAGCAAGACTTGTTAATATGATTGAGAATAAGCTCGTAATTATAAAAACTGCTGGGATAACGAGGAGAGAGACGATTACTTGGATATATACTCGAGTAAACATTGCTACAACTAACGTTGCTATAAAACCATTTACCACTCCAAGGAATAATATACTGGCAATCAAGGAGTAATACTCCTCGGTATTTTTTAGAAAGCTTGGTAAGATCGACCCTATATGGAGACTAGTCGTTAACCTACCACAGAAAGCTCCGTTTAGCGCTCCTCGGACAGTCAGAAGAATAGGGAAAATCAATAATATCCATCCAACTCGGCTTTGGTAAGGCAGTAAGAATGTGGCGGTGAACCCTGCAAAAACTCCTAATATATCCACTAATAAGCCTATTAGTATGTCCCTTTCTTGGCTTATATACTCCGCAAGGAGACTCCTGATATCCACCATTTATTGACGCTCCATAAATGCTTTTTTGCAATCTTTTATGATAACTACTCATTTCCCCCTCTTACCCACATAAGAGCCGTGGAATGCGACACATTTTTAACCACTCAATTATTTCACGTTATAAAATTTTTTCACAACGCTGATTCGTACTCGCCTTGGTAAGGGAGAATGAAGGAAATTATCTTACTCTTATTGCCATGTAATCCAGCTGCCAGAAAAGGAAATTATTTTGCGGGGAGGAGTTGGGAAGTTATCCGCAATATATATAAAAGAGCCAGGATAGATCTTAGGAAGGTTCTATTTGCCGCTGTAGACTCTATTATAACTTTTAGAGATCCCGTCAATGATAAAGAAACGCTTGGTGCTATTGTTCTGGGTACGCCCATCGAGATGAGAAGAGTCGCTAATCATGATCTTCATCCAGCATGGGAATTCTTTAAGAAGAATAATTTTGAAAACCTGCGAATTCACGCATACTATGTGGAAATCGGTTTACGCAGAGTTTTTAAAAATTATAAGATCAAGTACTTAATCGCTATCCTTAACGTGAGAGCATATAGATTAGCCACGTATAAGGCTCTCATTAATATTGGGGATGGAGACTTACCTCCTAACACATTCTTCTTTGATTGTCCCGATTCTCCAGCATGGCTATTTCACTGCGCTAAGGAAAGTACTAAACTCTTAAGAAAGTGCTTGTTAGGGGAAGTGAGAGGAGGGTGTATAGTTACGACTAGTAAGATAAGGGAATATATTAGAAGAGTTGGTAGGCCCAGGAATATTCCAGAGGAATTTGCTTATTGGAGAAAGAACCATAAAGAAATCCTATTAGAGAATATGGATCCTTAAGATGACTTTTAGAACCAAGCTAAGCGATGACCCATAATGGAATGGGTATTTGACACATTTATCAGTAAGGCGGATCTCTTCTCGATATTATTCAGGATGAAGTGGATAAAAGCAGAAAAAGAAGCAGAAGAGATTCGTGATTTACTACATAAACATGGTGTTGAAAAAGGTAATGTTCTGGACCTTATGTGCGGGGATGGGCGAATAAGTGTTTTTCTAGCTAAATGTGGCTATGATGTAGTAGGTATTGATTTATCACCCCCCTTCATAGAAAGAGCTGTGAAGAATGCGAGAAAACACGGTGTGTTAGGAAAAACGGTATTTATTATTGGAGATGCTAGGTATGTTGATAAGTTCGTGAATAGAGAATTTGATGCAGTAATTATAGTATGGCAGAGCATAGGTTATTATGATAAGGAAACGGACCTCAACCTCTTCAAAAAACTTTTCAGAATTGTCCACCCTGACGGTCTCCTCTTGATATATGATTTTATGATAAGAGATAAGATCAATGAGTATCTGAGTAATTTGCCGGGATATTTTCTTATTAATGAGTTCGCTGTCAGAGCCGAGATTAATTTTGATGAAAGAGAATCAAGGCTCTTAATTAACTGGTTTTTCTATAAAATGGAGAAAGCTAGGATGAAGTTTCTAGGATGTTCAAAGGCTTGTATAATTCTTTATACTCTTAGAGAGATTATTGATATGCTCTCAAGGGCTGGTTGGAGGATTCTTGAATATAGAGACCCGAACTCGAGGAGACCCTTTTATATTATAGCTAGGGCCGAAAAGTGAAAGCTTGATAGGTTATTAATCCAGCATAGCTAACAAGTTGTATACTTGCGTATTTCACACATTCAAGCAGTAACCATCCCATTAATGGAGTTAACAGCATAAAAAGTAGGCTTAGGGCCAGGCTAATTGTGGCAAGTAACAAACTCTTATTTATCAGATGTTTACCGAATGACTTGTAATGCCTCCCCAATGTTACATGTAGTAGGACAAGAATCCCAGCAATGATCATGGAACTTATCATTGCTTGGATTAAGAAAGCCAAGCTGTTAGTTAGGGATGAGGCGCCAAGAATCAGTGTCAAGCGTTCTTGGATGACTCTCCAAGAAATCATTGAAAATTCAAAATTTGATAAAATCATTAACGAGCCAATAATAGCTAGGAATAGTCTTTCCCGTGGGAAATTAGCAGTTTCTTCCAAGATTGATCCCTATTCTCATCATAATTCTCTATTGATAACCAGTTCATAGTAATTATAAAACGTTAGTAGGTTCTCGGTTTCTGAATCTATTCGATATTACTTTTGCCGCACTCATTTAAAGAACTCATCCAGCCTTTTCATTATTTTTCTATATCCTCTCTCTTGCAACCATTTCTTAACATTCTCTGGAGTTCTAAGCCTGATAAGTAACTTAACGGCTTCATCATAAAGCTTGTCTAATTCCCTAATAACCTCCTGGGGATAATTCTGGTAGGGAATAATCGCGTATCTTGCATAGTTTAAAGCTTTTATAGCATGCTCTAGGCTAATATTCCCAAGGGCAAAATGGCTCAGAATGTCTTCAACTTTTAAAAATGCCTCCATAGGTCCTTTAGAAAATTCTCTCCCTCCCTGTATAGGGGGAGGAGCTGGATTAAACTTTATCTTCTCAAGCGAGAATTCATATGTAGCTTTTGGAGTAGGTTTTTCTCCCTTAGCAACAGATATTATTTTCTTTATCTCCTGATCAATCTCTGCCAACCTCTTAACTCCCGTCTTCATCTCATAGGGTCCAATTTCCTTAAATGCCTTCCTCGCAAGTTCATCCGCCTCTCCTTCTTCGAATTTCCTCCAATCTGGATTGTGTTTTGGTCTTCTAGGATCTACCCAAGATAGATCAAAATCACTCATATCATCTGGTTTAAAAGCAACACATGCAACATCTAGCTCCCTATGAAGACTTAGCGGTGCTGTAAATACTCTCTGCGGATCCATCAAGTTCTCCACCTTTATCGGCTTTACTGGAGCCCTTTCACTTATTTTCTCAATATCCTTACGAGCCCTCTTTAGGACGTATTCCACAACACCATAGGCCAAGTCTAGGGGTTTTATTTCCCTGTATACATCATTCGAGAAAGCTTTCTCATGAATATGGATATGAACTCCATTACCCGACCACTTTAGATATACTGACTCGGTCACACCTTCTCTCATTAGAATATCTATTATTATTTCAGCGGCTTTTAATGTCCAATCCCATTGCTCTATATGACTATCAATATCCCAAGTAGGGGTCTTTGCCACAACGTTGTTGTAGTAATCCAAAGCACTCTCCTTTGTTGATAAATCTCTATAAATATTAGCTGTAGCATAGAATGTCCTTGGTCTTAAGGCTTTTAGCCGATCCATAATCTTTCCAATATCCTCCGGCCTGTTGATGACTAATGGCTTCTTCTCCAAGTACCTGACGAGAACAGGGCGACCATCTTTTTCTCTCGCCTTACAATGAATGGCAACCCATCTCCCTCTACAAAACTCCGCAATTTCTTGTCTAATGAAGGGTTTAGCATAGTATATTCTTTCGTCAATCATTGATTATCCACCTATGAGAGAGAATATTCTTATTCACTAAATCATGCAGAATAGCAAGATTAAATATTCTGGAGAGATGAGCATGCGAATTCTCTTATTACATGTGAAGAGGATTTGGTATCGTGTCGGTAGGATGAGTTATGGTAAGGATGAATCCCTGATAGGAAGAACATGGGAGGGTGAGAATATTCCTGTTGCTTTAATCCATGTTGAGGAGAAAGATGTAGAGAATAGTAAGAAGATCGTTGAAAGAGCATTCAGGGTTCTCAGTTGGTATGCGAGGAAAGTGAAGGCAAATAAAATCGTTCTGCATTCTTTTGCCCATCTGTCCGACGATAAAGCTTCTCCAGAAAAAGCCGAGAAGATTTTAAATGCTATAGCTGAGAAAATGAGGAGAAAGGGATATGATGTCCATGTGACTCCATTTGGTTACTTTTTAGAGCTTCTATTACACATTACTGATGAACCAATATCTCGTGTTTATCAGGAGTTTTAGTTTTACTTACGGTTATCACTCATCTCAATTTTATGGAGGAGGTATAAAACAATTCCAAAAAACATAGATTTTTATCCTCGTTAAAACGAGTGTTACAGAAATGTTATTAATCAAGTTAAAAGCTTGGAGAGGAAATTTATCGGTGATTTTGTGTGACGTATGATGCTGTCAAAGCTTCAATACTACTAATGCTTAATATCCTAGAAAAGGAAGGCAAGAAAGGTTCACAAAAAATCTTGATTGAAGATATCAATAACACGCTATATCTTGTTAAGTACCTTCTCAAGAAGAACATTGGAGAACTAGCGGATAAGTACTTGGATTTCCGAGTAGATTGCGCCTCTAGGCTAGGCCTTAAATCTCGTGATATCTCTAGAATCTTCTCTAATCTAGTGAATAATAGACTCATTATGGAATCAGAGAATGGTTTTCAATTAACTCGCATTGGGTTTAAGGTGCTCGGTTCATATATTGAGGGCTCTCTTCATGAGTTCTTGAAGGATGTGGAGAATGCTATATCCTATTTACTTGAAAACTTTTCCCTGTCAGAGATAGAGGAGCTTGCCAAGAAATTATATTACGCGGAACTTGAGAAAAAGGAAACCGAGATTACGCATATAACTATCAAGATTTTATCTGGGATGAAGAACAAATCTTAAGCCGTCTCTGGCAACTCGAGCCTTGCTATCATGTATTGCAATTTTATTATTTCGTCTGTAATGTGTCCAAACTTTTTCCCTTTTAAAAGCGATGTCACTTCCTTCCTTATGGCGTCAAGAAATTTTTCTAGATTCTTCTTTTTTCGTAAATAGATCCTCATAGGGGTTATTACCTGTGGCCAAGCGTATAGGAGATCACTTATTCTCTCATCCTTAATAAATTTCTTCGGGTTTTCCCCTACCTCTTTACCAACTTTTGTAAGAAATCTAATTACAAGGTCTCCTTCTATTAGGACATGGGAAATTATAGGAACGAACTTTATCGGAGGAAGATCTATCCAAATATCATCCTCTCCAAACCCCCTGTAATGCCTCCTAACTACGTGTATAATCTTTTCTCTTAAGGTTTTTAGTAGGTCAGCCAATTCTTTCTCTTTTTCTTCCCTAAACACTCTTAACGTATTTACATCCACGAACTTGTCTCTATTGTCGTAAATTATTTTATCGGCTTCTTCCTTAATGCTTGGTGTTAGCGGGATTTCTTCCGTATATATTAGTTTCCATTTCTTTTCTCGTCTCTTTATAGTCTTGATAATTTCTTCCGCTCTCTTTCTCTCTGGACTATCCTTTTTCAAGTAGTTTTCTGGGAAGTATTCGAGTAAGTTCTCATCAGTTAGTTTCAAAAAGGCTTCATTGTCTTTCCCAGTTATTGTGTTTATAAGAATTCTCTCAAAAACTGGTCTAAGAAGTTTCATTAATTCTTTTATCTCATGCTCAAATAGCCTTACCGTTTTATGCAAGTATACATTATTATACAGCCAGAATCTTGAGAATAGAATGTTTCTTATAGTATCTTTTACCCTCTCAGAGAAAACTATTTCGAATTCTTCTTTCGGAGATCCCGGGGGGATTAGGTAGGCATTAGTTATTAGTCTTTTATAATCCACTGTCCCGTACTCTATTACCCCCGTATAGTATGCATCCCGTAAAATGAAATCTATTATATCAGCTGAGAAGAAAGCGTCTCTAATCACTTTTCTTAGAACCCTTATTATCCTTCTAGTTCTCGTCATTTTGCTAGCTATTTCATGCGGTGCTAGAATATAATCTATAGTCTCTATGACTGATTCTGGATACAAGATATCCTTGTAGTTCTCTGTCTCTTTCAGTATCTGCTCTCTCAAATATACCTGATAGATTTTGTAACCTAGTACTTCATGATTATATACACCCATATCATGAAGCTTTCGGCACTGCTTAATAACCGCTGAATCAAATGCATGGGAAAATGGACCATGGCCGAGATCATGTAATAGTCCCGAGATACGCACCCCCTCTATTATTGAGAATAGATCTTTTGGATCTTTTATCTCTAATTTCTTCAAATCTACTCCAAGCTTTGCTGCTGTATTTGCTATTAGGTGAAAGGCGAACATTCCTCCAAGATGCATAACACCCAAGCTATGGTGAAACCGTGTGTGCGTTGCGCTGGGATAAACGATGTGAGCCACTTGTAATTGCCTAATACTCCTTAATCTCTGAACAAATTCTGAATCTACTATTTTACGCTCAATGGGGGATATGTGTATGTATCCATATATGGGATCCCTTATGCGCCTCTCCTTCAGGCTGATTAATAATCCTGTCCCATCATGGAAGATATAATGAATAGTGCCACTATTAGCCAACTTTTATACCCCTAAGGAAGCTAATTAATTCTGCATATCTTTAAGGCAAGTTTAAGAGCTGAAAGCAAATGAATTTATTAGAGATTGGTTACTGATAAGATTTTATTGGATGATGAAGATCCCCTTCGCGGAGGAAACGATGAAGAGCAGGAGAAGAGCTGACTAATAACCCGGCGGATAAACGTATCTCCTTATGAAAATTCTTCGATAATAATATTTGCCTAGCAACCATCCTACAACAAATCCAACTATATGCGCAAAGAAAGCTATACCAGCTGATGGCCCAAAAGCGATCATATACAGGAACTGAAGCACTAAGTAAAATATAGCGAACTGGATGGCTGTCATTGGAATAATAGCTATAAAAACGAAGACTGTTAATCTAGCTCTTGGATAGAAGACAATAAATGTTGCTAAGATCCCTGAAATAGCTCCAGAGGCTCCTATAACTATTGTTAAAATCGGTAATCTATACACATAAACAACCATTAAAGAGTATAATATGTTCCCCAGTATCCCAGATAAGAAGTATATTATAAGGAAATTTCTGGTTCCAAGCTCCCTTTCTACAGGAATTCCAAACACGTAAAGACCCCACATATTCAGAAAGAGGTGGATGAAGTCTTTATGAAGAAAAATGCTAGTGACTAGTCGTTCAATCTGAACACCTTTAAGCAATAGGTAAGGAAAAAGTCCGAATCTAACTAAGATATAGCGTCCAGTTAGATAGTCTAAGATGAGAATAATTAAACATAATAACATTATAGTAAAAGTTGCGGGCGCAATCCTGAACTGAAAACATAATGCATCTATAATTCCCTTTCTACGCCTCCACATCATATACACATCAAAAACTATTTCCAAAACATTACAATGAAGATTAAAAAATAAGAAAGTAAAAGAAAGTAAAAACGTGATTAGAAAACCGTTACTAAGCCAAAAATATTAAGAGTTTCATTCCTCAACTGTAATAGAGTTTGTAGGACAGCTATCAGCAGCAGTCTTTACGGCGTCTTTTAGCCCCTCATCCGTTACTTCTCCTTCGTACGGGGAATCTCCTGTTCTCCATTTCTCAACAATTACTGATTTTCCTTCCTCACCCATCTCAAATACATCTGGCGCCATAGAAACACATACTCCGCATCCAATGCATGTTTCGGAATTAATTTTTACCTTGAATGGAGCCATATAACTCACCACAAGAGAAAACCAAATCGCTTTGCGCATTAGAAGAAGAATCTTTTTGTTTTAATAAGCTTTACATACTTACTATTTTCACGTTATTTCATTTCATTTTAATCGAAGATTCTTTCTTAATAGTGCGATCTTGAGCTTTTTCTATTGGTTTTACACGGGTGAATGAAAGTAAAAAACGCTTTTGGCTTCGCATGTAGATAATATTAAGTTTTTAATATCTCGTTTTCTTCAATTCTTCATTCCAGTCTTTGGTTTCCTAGGGATTGTTGGGGAAAGAAATGCTAAAGGATCCTCCAGTAATCGTCATAGGTGATATTTTACTTTCGAATATTCGGCCATGGAAGATATTCCCAGATACAACAACCGATGTCATGATTAGTTCTTACGAACTTCTAACCAAACGTGGTATTTTAGCAAAGATTAGGGCTCGGGGTGGTATTAGAAGTTTTTTGGAGTTAGATGATAAAATAAAGCTCTGGCTTGATAGTGGCGGTTATCAGATAATGAGAAAGGGTCTTAATATTTCTATTAAGAGAATAGCTAGGATATACGAAGAGATAGATGCGGACTTCTATATATCCCTAGACTATCCAACACTCCCCGGAGATTCTCCAAGGGTCAGAGAGAAGAAGATGAGACGAAATATTAAGAATTTTGAATTCCTTATCAACAGATTCCCTGATAAGACTATAATCCCCGTTATTCACTTCTCACCAAATCTAGATGATTATAATTTTTTGGTCAACACGTATATTGAGGAGTATGGGTGCGAGAAAATAGCATTTGGTGGTTTTGTTCCTCCTCTCTTATCCGTTAAGGGTACTAAGAAAGCAAGAATAAAGGGAATTCTCTCCCTTCAATATGTTGCCTTACTGGCTGGTAGGGAGAATATTCATGTAATGGGTGTTGGATCTGCAACAACTATATCCATTCTTCATGCACTTAGGATAGGATCTGCTGATTCCGCTTCATGGCGAGTCAAAGCCGCTTATGGTAAAATAATTCTTCCATGGGGCGGAGAAAGACACGTGACTAATAGAAAGGTAAACTTTGGTAAGAAGAAGTTGAATAGAGAAGAATTAAACAGGTTAATAGACATAATCTCAGGTATTGATCATTTCCCATTTAGCCTACCTAGTTATAGTAAGCAAAATATCGAAGAATTCCTCAACACAAATGTCTTTAGCAGGTTCGAGAATAGAGCAATTTTTAATGCATGGGTCATACTTCATTGGGCAAAGATTATGCCTCCAAAAACAGGTAGTTTCCGCTCCTTATATAGTCTCGCCCTTCAAATTAGAAAGATCTCTCTCGAAGATATTAGAAACATATGGAATAATATCGATAATGTAAAACAGAAGGATTTATTGGATTATTTGTCCTCTAATGAGATAAGAGGGAACTAGCGGATGAATACGCTTACTCCGTGCTCATTCTTAAGCAAATTGAGAAAAAAAGATGCAAAGAGTATATTCGAGCTTCTAGATCTAGTAATTAAACGAAAAATATCTTCTATTAATGATCTCAAGAAGAGAGAAAAAAATTCACTTGATTGGTCGGGAGAGGAAATCATTAACGCGTTTCTACAAGCGTTAAAGCTCGATCTTATAGACTACTTTTCTTATAAGAAGTTCGGATTGATTCAATTGACCCAGCGAGGATATTATCTCCTAAAGCTACGTGACAACTTGGAAAATAGCGATCTATGTAGGTACATATTCGCGGAGCCAGGAGTTATACTGCTTAAGGATGAGAAACTATTCTATCATCCCCTCATTAAGATATATCATGATTACATATTACAGGTTTGGCAACCTATACCATTACCGATTGCCTTATATCTCCCATGCTCTAAGCATAAACCATATAGTAAAAGTTTCATGCAACTTAAGATAAGGCGAATGCTGTATAAGTGGGGGTTAATAGATTATGTCCAGATCTACATTGTATCAGAACCTCTAGTTCTCGTGCCTTACCAATTAGAGAAATTGTTCCCAGCAGCTCATTACGACTATCCTCCAGAGAGGGTGAGTAATGATGAGATCGAGATTTATATTAAGATGCTAAGAGAAATACTAAAGAAGCTGCGGCAGGCTCATAAAGTGCACATTTATTCTCTTCCAAGGTTTCATAAAGCTATTTTTGAGAATGCCGCAAGCTCGGACGGAGATTATATATATGTTCCTTATAACGTGTACTATATTCCACGATTAGCAAGAACATTATCTAGCTTTAAAGAAAAATATTCCCAATAAACGCGAATATTTATAAAACGCTACTTGATATAGTATTCTCGGATTCACTAGTTTGGCGCTCATGATGTGGGCGCTCCGGCTGACCCGTTTTAGGGAATGAAGAGGCTGACCTCTCCTGATAGCTCACCAATTTTAGAGGGTATTTCTATGGATGTTTTTGAATGCATTAAGACTAGAAGAAGTATTCGAAAATATTTACCAGATCCAGTTAAGGATGAGGATTTGGTTAAGATTCTGGATGCTGCTCGCTGGGCTCCCAGTGCTGGCAATCTTCAACCATGGGAATTTATAATTGTAAGAGACCCAGAGAAGAAAAAAGCTATTGCAAGAGCAGCCTTGAATCAGGATTTTATAGCTGAGGCTCCCATAGTTATCGTTGTTTGTGCTAATATACCTAGAACTTCTAGTGTCTATGGTACTCGAGGAGCTACTCTGTATTGTATCCAGGATACAGCGGCAGCGATTCAAAATATGCTCTTAGCAGCTCATGCATTAGGATACGGTACGTGTTGGGTTGGAGCATTCAGAGAAAATGAGGTAAAGAAAATACTTCACATCCCGGAGGAGGTTAGACCGGTAGCGATTATCCCACTCGGTAGACCTGGTGAGAGACCATATCCGAGGAGGAGATACTCACTTACAGAAATAGTATATGAGGAAGAATACGGAAGAAAAGCTACCATTGAGGAGATCTAATAATTAAAAATCGAGCATTTATCTAATTTTTACCCGTTTATATTCTAAACCATATCGCTTAAGGATTAACATCGCATTTTTCGAAATCTTTGGAGCCGCTATTATTCCCCTAACCTCCCTCCTAGCCGTGCTTCGAAAATACTCCACATATCTAACTAATTGGTAAACAGCATTAATCTGAGCTATACCTCTCTTCAGCTCAATCACAACGAGCCTTCCCTTAGCATCCTCTCCTAAAAGATCTACATAGCCATAAGGAGTTTTTGCTTCCCTTTTAACGATTCTAAGCCCCTCCTCTATTAGAGATGGATTCTTATTAATGATTTCAGCCATCTCCTTTTCGGAACCTTCTAAAGAGAGCCCTCCTCGCCCTAGCCGTGCTGTTATTACAACATATAAGGTGTAACATGTGATCCTAATTTCTTCCCGAGGATTATACCTTTTACTCTTAATTAATAGTGATCCATTATTGTAACTAAAAGTAATGATGCTTCCAGGGGGTTGCCAGTTCTTGGGCTCTCTACTTCTAGAATCATGTATCAGTAGTGTTCCATCTGGCTTAATAATGATTAGTCTCTCTCCCTTATCTAATGTGCTCTGAGCCCTTCCCTTATAGAAAGCGTCGCACAAAGCAAAGATTGTTATTACGTGAGAAGTTTTTAACTTCTTTAAAACTTCGATAAGCTCTTTTGGATCCGGATTCTCGAATACCCTACATTTAGGACCATTCGTTGCTTCAATGAAATCATTGAGTGACAAGAAGATCAGCCTAGCTAGCTCTGGTTATTATAGTTCAGAAGAATATTTAAGTGGAAATCCTATCTACAAAATATTCTCCAGCCAGTCTAGTTCTACCACGTCAGTAATCTATATTTCTTCTTTTTAAAACCAGAATACGAATTTATTTCTGAATCAAGTCTCATTAGTGATGTATATGGGGCTTAAGGATGTAAGATACACACTTTCTGCTTGGACTGATCTCATACCTGAATCAGAAATAAGAAGACTTCTTCGTTTCACTGTAAAATATTATCTCGCAGGCGGAAAACCTGGAGTAATCCCTCTAGAAACATTTGCTAAGATACTAGAAGAAGTTAGCCATGAGCAGCTCGAGATGATAAAGGAGGGAAAGATAACAGATGTTATAAACCAGTATAATTACGAAAAGACAGCGGGATATGATCCCTTAAGAATCGTTCTTGCGAGAAGATTGAGAGAGAGGGATAATATTCCTCTGCCGAGTAATGATGAAGAGGCAAAAGAGAAAGTGATTATAACTACTGGTTCTCAGCAATCATTGTTCATACTCGGAGACATTCTTATTGATCCAGGCGATGTTATTATTGTTCCAGAACCAGCCTATTTGGGCTTTTTGGGTCCTATGATGAGATTCGGGGCGAGAATCGTCACAGTACCAACGGATGATAAAGGAATTATTCCAGAGTATGTAGAGGAAGCAATAAAGAAGAGTGCAGAGAAATTTAAGAGAATACCAGATATAGTCTACGTGATCAGTGATTCAGACAATCCCAAAGGAACTACCTTACCAATGGAGAGGAGAAAGAGACTCTATGAAATCGCGGAAGAAAATAAAATACTGCTCGTAGAGGACGCTGCTTATAGAGAGATTCAATTCCGGAAACCTCTCCCACCAATAAAATCGTTGGATAAGGAGAATAAATGGGTAGCTTATCTAAGAACAACCTCGAAGGAAGCTGCTGTACTTAGGGTTGGTTATTGTGTCATACCAGATGAACTGATCGGAAACTTCCTGAAGTCTAAGGGATATATCGACCTGACCACACCTACGATAACGCAGGTTATACTGAAAATCTATTACGAAAAGTATATTGACAAGGTTCTTCCAGAAACTGTACGTGGTTATGAAAGAAGATGTAAAGCAATGATTAAGGCTATTGATGAACACTTCCCAGAAGGTTTTAGAACAGATCCAACTGGAGGCTTCTTCGTATGGTGGGAGTCCGCTAATAAGAATTTCGATGCAGCGCGATTCCTACAAGAGGTCGCTATTCCAAATGAAGTAAGTTACGTACCAGGTGCCGCGTTCTATCCCTTGCCACAATTTGGTTACAGGTATGATCCAGATAGGAAAGATATCCTTCCTCTTAAGGATGTACCCAAAAATACTATGCGGTTAAGCTATAGCTTCCTACCAGAGAATTTGATAGAAGAAGGAATAACTAGATTAGGCAAACTACTATCTGAGCATCTTAGGTGAACACAAATATGCTTAAGAAACTTAAAGATCCAAGATACGCATATCATTTAACATATCCAAAATTAACGGTAATCGTCACCTCTGGTACGTTTGAGAAACCAAATGCTATGGCTGCTAGTTGGCATACACATCTCTCCTTTGAACCTCCTCTTTATGGAGTCTCTATAGCACCCCGTAGATACACGTACAAGCTAATAAAGGAGACTGGAGAATTCTGTGTTAACTTCCTTCCATTTGAACTGTCAGAAAAAGTATGGCAGACAGGCTTAGTGTCTGGAGAAGAGATAGATAAGTTCTCAAAATTCGGTTTAACAAAAAAGGAGGCTTCTGCTGTCAAAGCCCCAATCATTGAAGAGAGTATAACGGTATTGGAATGCAAAGTTGTTCATGAATATCCTGTTGGGGATCACATATTCTTTGTTGGAGAAATTGTGGCGGCTTGGTACAGGGAAGACTTAGTAGTTAATGATCGTGGACTATTAGACCCTAGAAAAGCGATGCATGTTTATTATCTCGGAGAGGGACAATTCCTCACTCTTGATCCAAAAACTCTTAAGAAATTTGAAGTATAAGCCCTATCTTGCCTTCTTTCTCTCATTCCACTTTTTTATGAAGGATTCCCAGAATTTCCAATGTTCAAAATCTGGTTGTTCTCTCCTCTCTATGAGCGAGTACCAGAAATCGGCTAGTTTAGCCATTTTTAAAGCGATCAATGCCTCTTCAAGATAAACGTTTTTGTTCTCCGGATCTAATGCTGGGAGAAGAAGCCCCAAGAGGATTAATGGCGAAACATCCTTCATGAACGGATATAAGTAGTAACCGATATCAAATGCTTTTTCTATATCCTCTATATCTTCCTGAGGCCCGTACTGAGCTAGTAGCGAGACTCTTTTATACTCACCATGAGTTGGGTTCCATATAAACAAACCGCGGGGATATTTCTGCTCTCTATGAAGTCTCTCTAGAACACTCACTGCTCTCTCTAAGTCTTCATTAGTAATTTTATAAGTATCAAGGATTTCCCTCTTGAATAAAAGCCATGCAGCGAAAGCCTCTTTAGCATCATTTATTCTATCCTTGAAGTCTTGAGCCTTCTTCACAATTCTGTCAAATAAGGCAAGCCTCCGAATAGTCCATGGGATTTTTAACTCCTCACCATATTTCTTAATAAGTTCCCTTAACCAGTCCTCCCCAATACTGTTTTTTATCTCCGTAAATAACGCATATGTAATACTCTTGATACGTGAAAAGAAGAAGTTTAGTTGTTCATTCATTTCTTGTTCCCCAGATACTTCTCCATGAAAACCTTAATGCAATTCACAAGTTCTTTTCCAATTTTTTTCCTAGTTTCATCTTGGTAATTATGATTAATAAGATTAATAATCACATTTAGCAATTGCCTCAAGATCTCCTTCCTCTTATTCGAGTTCCCTCCTTTTAGAAAAATATTCCCCGCATATTTTTTGAACAGGTACCAAGAGTTATGAAGCTTAACAGAATCTTTCTCTCCCCTAATAATCAAAGTTACCAAATTATAAGCTCTTCTAGCTAAAATCTCATCAATATCCTCCATTGTCTCGATGATCTCATTTAATAACTTGGTTTTCGCCTTCATCTCAATCCTACGCACTTTTTCATCAGAGATAAACTTAACAAAAATACAGCCTTTGAAAAGACTAATTCGGATGTTAACATAATTGACTGTCGTCACTATAAAATAATATACATCTAGCAATCATTAAAAATGGTGACTTATTCGACATTGATTAATTACAAAACCGTATCAGCATCATTCAGTTTTCGTCCTTTTAACGTCTCTTTTAGAAGCTCTCTTATTTTCAGATTTCTTTCTAGCTTCCCTGCGTGTTTCTTCAATCATAGATGATACTTCTGAGGCCCAGCTGGGGTCTAAAGTCTTCAGTACTTTGAGGAAAGCTCTAATTTTCTCTATTGGAATCTTATTTGGTGGGGTTTCGGACAGTATATCGACCGAGGTTTGGGCGAGTTTTAATGAGCCCTTAGATGGCCTTGATGCCTTAATAGCTTTTGTCAAATAATCTAGAATCTCCGTAGGTGATTCCTTTGACTCAGCTCTCTTCTGTATCTCATTCAGTAGTGAATCGGATAGGGATATAGCGAACTCCTCTAGAGCTTTCAAAGCCTTTCCTAATAGAATTGGTTCGCTTGGTTTATCAAGAGCGAGACGTATTCCCTTCTCTATAAGCTCTCTAGCTAACTCAACATTTCCTTTCCCTATACCATGAGCTACCTCAATGAGAATCTTAGCGAATTCTTCCTCGTTTAGCATATCTTCTAATACGTATAGAGTTTCTAGGAGAATTCTCTTAAAATAATTAGCTAGCTTTGGCATATCAATTAGAGCTGAGTAAGCACGCCCCCACCAGTAAGGGGAGACATACTCTATGGAGTCCTCTATCCAATTATCATCCCTCAGTAATGTTACTAAGTAATCCATAAAGCGCCAACTAGCATCTGGATCCGCGAAGGCAGATTTCGCCGCAGCTAATCCTATTAAATATACCTGTTCTCCTTCAAAAATTACTGATGGAGGATGCGTCCAGAGCTCTTCAGCCCCATTCTGAGCCAGACGAGCGGCCCAGCCAGTATCTATCCATGCAGCGATATCCGCCGCTACTCCTTTGAGAGCTGCGGCTTTTATGCGATCCTCCTGATTATTGATGATTGGTAAGATATGATCCTCTAAGAGCTCTGCCGCTATTCTGTAAAGTCTAGCTCGTGCCGCCAATTCAGTGATATATAGGGATGTTGTAACTCCTCTCCAATCTGGACACTTTAAGGATGTAGCCACTCCTTCTTCAAAGAGGGATTCCGCGGAATCCTCATCCCCTAAGAAAACTTTACAGTATGCTATTTCTCCGAGTATTCTACCAGCTTTTCTAGCATCATCCCTAATCAGTTCTAGAGCTATTCTGAGAGCATCGTCAAATAATCTTTCGGCAGTGTCCGCTAAGTCATAGGATAGAGTTGCGAAAAGATAGCCTACATAAACCTTAACCAAAGCTTTCTCGAAAATATTCTCTGTAGCCTCTATTTCTTTTAATGCAAGAGATGCCATAGCCTCTGCTTCGCTAGTATCTATCCATTTTACGCCATATTCTCCTTGCTGGATTACTAAGCTTAGATTACGCATTCCCTCTGATAGGAAGGCTAAGGCCCTAGCTCTTATTACAGGTGATGTGATATATGATATCCATTGAAAAGATCTTTCCGCGATTTTCCTTGCGATCTTTTCTAGTTCTGCTACGTAAGTAGTGGGTATTCGCTCCTTCGAGAAGACAGAATCCTTTTTTCTGAGCATATACCCAATCTCGAATAATAAATAGCTCGCACTCCTAATGCGCTCTTCTAGATCCCCAATATTATTAAGTCCTTCAGCCGCTGAAGATAATAGGTCGATAGCTTCTTTCGGAGCTAGAAATAATACTCCCCTAGCCAGTTTTGCGAGACCCCTAATTTTATGTATCGGGTTTACGGAAAGCTCAACAAGAGCCTTTAACTCCCTAAATCTCCTCAATAAGATCTCTTGAGTCCAATCTATTACAGACTCGTCTTGAAGTATTTGAGAAGACAATCTAGCGAAATTGATTACTTTCTGGAAACCGCGCGCTATTGATTCCCAGACAGCAGGATCATAGGTGCCTAGGTAATTTAAGTGATCTTTTATGGTGTCCTGGTTTCTGATAATCATGTACTTGATGATGCGTTGAATATGCTCCCTCGGGTTAAGCCTCGCCCTGCATTTTTTCGTCACTTTAAACACCACGATGAAAAGTATGATCGGCAACCTATATAAATTGACCTCTCACTCTCCTTAGCCCTAAGATCGATTAAGGGAGAGGAGTTAAATCTTTTCAAATCGTATTCCAAGAAGCTCTGATAGAAGCTCTAATTCTCTAATATAATCGCCCTCAGCAATAACGAAATGATTACCTACCGGCTCACGTGTTATCTTTGAGGGATCTCCCTCTACGATTACCTTTAACTGTGTTCTACAGAATTCCTCAGACCATGGCGAACCTTTACTAATAATCCCCTTCCCAGCCATTAGTCTCCTGAAATCATGAGAAAATCTAGCGAATGTAACTGTTTTGTTCTCGCTTATGATCCCAGCCACACTTACGCTCCATTCGGTCTCAAAATGTTTTCTAAGGATTGCCTTCTCAATAAATCCCGTTGCTACAGTACAATGTGCGAATGTTATTTCATTATCGTTGATATCAACCGTATTACCCATGAAGACAGGTCTCTTAGTAATCTTCATCAATAGAGCTATTAGAATAGCAGCAGAAAGATCAGCTTCGCATGCTGCAGGTATTCCCTCATCTATTAGCTTTGATACTGTTAAGCAAGGAGTTATCTTTGTCCTCATAATTATTGGGAAGCATCTTATCCCAAAGATCTCTGCATTATGTTTTTTCAAAAGATTTCTCGCCGCATTATACATCTTTGAGCTCTCCTTAATATCTTCGTCTCGGATTTCTGTTTTAGAGAACTTCTTGAAGTGCTCAATGAGTTCTCGAGAAGAGTCGGCCTTTTGAACAAGTTCTATGAATCCTTCTATTTCCTCATAGATTATTTCAGCACCGAATAATTTGGAGAAGTTGTCCAAATCATAATTCTCTGATTCTAACCATTCCTTAGATCCACCTATCAGTAATATCTTAGAGTTCGCGATATCATGTAAAGCCTCTCCAATTAGTGATATTTTCTGAAGAGTCTCTAATGAGGATTGCGAAAGGCCATGAATAAGTATTGCTGGGTGATTCCTAGCTCTCAGCATATATAATGCTTCTAAAGCAGAGGGAAGGGAATTCTGCTTACCATGAGAAAGAATTACTATTGGCTTCCCAAATCTCTCTAAAGCAACTATTAACTTACTCGTTCCACCAGTACATGCGAGTGCGAAAATTAGGGGATAATTCTTTATTTCATCCTGATACTCTTCGAGATCTCTTATGGATGTTATTATTGGGAGAGATTCCTCGTAAAGCCCTCTTAGTTTCTCCATATAGTTCAGGGTGATTATGTTTACTCCTCTTTCTTGGAGAGTGGAGGCAAATGGTATTAAAAGGGGTTTCATTGCATACCCTCTATGTCTTTATCAATTGCTTAGCAATATTTTTCCCTCTTTCAAATGCTTTGATATTAGCTTCCAAATATTTTTCAGGTACGACAGCCTTTATGGCCTTTAGAATACTCTCCTCACTCAAAGGAATCATATTAGCTCCAATAGAATAACCGAGCATAATGATATTCATCACTCTAGCTGTTCCCAGCCTCTTTGCCTCTTCATAGAAATTGTACTCAATAACATTTTTCGCCGCCATTCTCAGCAGATCGAGAATCTCCTTAACTTCTGGGTATTTAGCAATCCCTATATTCACGCTCAGGGGTTTCAGGGGGTATGTATTGAGAATAATCACCGTTTTATCACTTACAAATCTGACGTTTCTCAGAGCTTCTACAGGTTCTAGACCAATTAGAAGATCAGCTTCTCCCTCCGGAATTAATGGTGAGAAAACTCTTTGCCCAAATCTAACAAAGCTAACTACCGCTCCTCCTCTTTGTGACATCCCCAAGGTTTCTCCTACCCTAACATTATATTTATCCAGTAAAGCCGCGTGAGCAATTACTCTACTTAAGGTTAACCCTCCCTGACCACCAACACCAGCTATGACAATATTAAACTCCTCTACCAACATGCTCACCTCCTAGAAATCGCATTAACGGGACAGACTTGGCTACATAATCCACATCCAAAACAGAGCTCTTCCTCAATCCTAGCTTTCTTAGCGTCCTCAATCCAGAATATTGCTGGACACCCAGTCTGCATAATACACTGCTTGCATCCAATACACTTTTCTGGATCCACGAAGTATGGTTTTTCTCTAAGTCCTCTTCTACCAGCTACGATCGCGCATAATCTTCTGAGAACAACTACCGATACTCCCTCATGTTGCAGAGCTTCTTTTATAACTTTAGTAGATTCTTCGTAATTATAGGGATCTACAACGCGGACAAATTTTGCTCCTGCTGCTCTTGCTATGTCTTCTATCTTAATTACTGGTGACTTTTTTCCTGTCGCCGTGTATCCGCTCCCTGGATGTGGTTGGTGACCAGTCATGGCTATTATACCGTTATCAAGCACGAGAATTGTAATATTTGCGTTGTGCTGGATAGCATCTATTAGCGGTTGAATTCCCATGTGGAAGAATGTTGAATCACCTATAGTGGCTACCGCTCTCTGCTTTGACCCAGCGTGTCTTAATCCAGCTGCCATGCCTATACTAGCCCCCATACAATGCTCCGTCCATATAGCTCTGAAGGGAGGTTGAAAACTTAGTGCATAGCAACCAATATCCCCAAAGATTACTACTTCCTCCTCTCTTAATCCAAGCTCTCTAATAGCTCTCTTTAATGCCATGTACGACCCGATATGAGGACAGCCAGGGCACATTGGGGGAGTTCGAGGAGGAACTAGCTCACCTGCCTTATCAAGGATGTCTTTCCTCAATTTACGCCCTCCTAATTCTTCCCCTAGTAATTCAGATAATGCTTTAAGAACTATTCCCGGAGAATACTCCCCCACAAATGGTAAAGTATTGCTTTCCTTACCCAGGATCTTAACACTCAAACCTTCCTCAAAAGCAATCTTCTTAATTAGCGTTTCTAGATATGGATCGAGCTCCTCTAGAATGAGAACCCTTTTCCTTTTAGCTAAAAACTCAGAAATCTTACTCTCTGGTAGCGGATTAGTCATTATGATTCGTAGGATTGCAATTTTGTTGCTGAGAGAATACTTCTCTATGAGTTCCCTTAAATAGGCGTAAGAAACTCCTGAAACAATAACACCTAATTCGGAATCCGGATTACCTTCGATTCTGCAAAATTCTTCTGATTCAGCAAAGTTCCTCGCTTTTTCATACTGTTTTAAAAGCCAAGCATGTCTCTCTCGATTACCTTTCATCGATGCCCTAACATATCGTAGGGGGTCCTTTTTAAAGAAGGGCTCTTTATCGATTTTCATTATTTTCCCAAGTGACACATTAGCTGAGGAGTGATTTATCCTAGTAGTTGTTCTGAAGATTATAGGAAGTTCTAGTGCCTCAGATAATTCGAAAGCTCTCTTAACGAACTCTTTCGCATCTCTAGGATCCGATGGCTCAATCATTGGGAGCCAAGTCATCTTGGCCAGCCATCTACTATCCTGCTCTGTTTGAGTAGTATGTGGACCGGGATCATCCGCGACAACAATTACTAAACCACCAATCGTTCCAGAATAAGCAGCACTCATTAAAGCATCTAACGCTACATTGATTCCAGGAGCCTTCATAGCTACGAGAGCTCTAACTCCCGAGAAGGCAGCTCCTAAAGCTATTTCAAGAGCAACCTTCTCATTCACAGCCCACTCCACATGTATACCCATTTCCTCAGCTACAAGAGAAAGGGATTCGATAATCTCAGTGCTTGGTGTTCCAGGATACGCTGTAGCAACTCTAACCCCAGCCTCAATAGCACCACGAGCTATAGCCTCATTCCCCATTAAGATGACTTCTTCTCCTCCAGGTGAGGAAAGGATTGATGCTAAATCCAAATTTGATCACCGAAGACAATCTGGATATCGATCGTATCAGAAAAGGTGATAAGGAAATCCGATATATAATGGCGAGGTATAAGACGTTTTTAGAAGAGAGCATACTAATTGATATTTTAAGAGTTTATTATTGCAATAGAGAATGTATTCAAAGTTAAGAAAATTATCTCTTTGATGATCTAGAAAAGGTAGAAGGATGATTTATGTTTTATAAAAAGATTAGAGGTTTATTCCACTATTTTTCCTAACATGAGATCAATATTGTGTTCTCTCGCTAATGCTCTTATCTCCCTAGCAACATCTCTATTTGCAGCTAAAACAACCAAGAAAAGTCTTGGTTTTTTGCCATACTTCCTTTCAACTAATTCAGCCTTCTTCAACAATTTTCTAACTTCCTCCACACTCTCAGCAAAACTGGTAACCTCACCGACAATCAGAGGATCATCGCAAAACAAATTGATCTCCTCACTATCAATCACCACTCTCTCAAGCCTCTTATTAGGAGATAACACCCCAAGCCTTTGCAAGCTTCCCGTCAACATCTCCCGCACGAACTCCTCAAAAGTAACACCCGCAAATTTCCTTAACGAATTAAAGCCCACTAATATTCTAGACTCTAATCGCCTGAAAGCATTGTCTAGTCTCCTATAAGAGATCCGCATTTCCTTTATCTCGATCAGTATTTTATTGAAGTCTTCTCTAAGCCTCTTCTGCTCCTCTCTGAGGCTTCTCTGCTCGGCCTCAATCGCCTCAATGCGAGCCAGCATTTTATTGAAGTCTTCTCTAAGCCTCTTCTGCTCCTCTCTGAGGCTTCTCTGCTCGGCCTCAATCGCCTCAATGCGAGCCAGCATTTTATTGAAGTCTTCTCTAAGCCTCTTCTGCTCCTCTCTGA
>Ga0190312_1000195_pt1 | contig 22325 bp, 20 predicted proteins | sample 487007910_MG_FD_165046 | JGI IMG/M metagenome (GOLD analysis project Ga0190312, IMG submission 165046) | Hydrothermal vent sediment bacterial communities from Southern Trench, Guaymas Basin, Mexico - 4870-07-9-10_MG | ecosystem: Environmental > Aquatic > Marine > Hydrothermal vents > Sediment ... | reverse complement strand
GTCTTATAGTGTACTCTAGTTTATATTCTATAGCTCTGTATAACTATATCTCCAGTAGAGGGACTGGTTCTGCTAGTGGGGTAGCTGTGGTTTGAGTAGGGATATAATTGATGAGATTATTGAGAGTAGGTTGAGTAGGGGTCACCGTATATTTATTGATAAGGAGAAGCTTCATCCAGACTATATACCTGAGAAACTACCTCATAGAGAGGAACAGATTAAACGTGTAGTGTCTATACTTGTAGTTGGTCTTGAAGGTATTCGTCCAAATAATATACTAATCTATGGCTTAACTGGTACTGGTAAAACAGCTGTTACACGTTTTGTGTTAAAGAGTCTAGTGGATCGTGCTAGAATACGTGGTTCTAGACTGAAATACGCCTACGTTAATACTAGGAAAGTTGATACAACATATCGTGTATTAGCTGAAATAGCACGTAGTCTAGGGCTTAGAATACCGTATACGGGATTGGCTACAGCTGAAGTCTATCGTAGATACGTTGAAGCACTTGATAGTTGGAGAGGAGTACATATAATAGTTCTTGATGAAATAGACTATTATGTACGTAAGAATGGTGATGATCTGCTATATAAACTTGTACGCATAAATGAAGAGCTTAGACAAGGTAAAGCATCACTAATAGGTATAACCAATGATATAAACTTTGTAGAAAACCTCGATCCAAGGGTAAGGAGTAGCCTTGGTGAAGAAGAGATAGTGTTTCCACCATATAATGCTGAACAACTAGAGGATATACTATGGGATCGTGCTAGAAAAGCGTTTAACCCAGGTGTTATAGGTCTTGACGTGATCAAGTATTGTGCAGCACTAGCAGCACGTGAACATGGTGATGCCCGCCGTGCTCTAGACTTGCTACGTGTTGCTGGAGAGATTGCTGAGAGGGAGGGTTCTAATCGTGTATCTATTGAGCATGTTAAGAAGGCTTCTCTAGAGATCGAGTATGGTAGAGTGCAACAGGTTATATCAACACTCCCTCTACACGCTAAACTAGTTCTTAAATCAATAACTGTTCTTGTTAGAGAGAAGGGTTATACAACTACTGGTGAAGCTTATGAGTATTATCGTAGACTAGCTTTAAGAACTGGTTATGAGCCATTGACTCAGAGAAGAGTTAGTGAGATAATTAATGAGCTCGACATGCTCGGCATTGTTAACGCTGTTGTTGTTAGCCGTGGACGTTATGGTAAGACTAAGATGATAAAAATAAGCGATCTTGTTATAGACTCTATAGAGAGTGTTTTAAAGAATTCTTTTGGAGAATAAGGCATTGGATCGAGTAGTAGCTATTGATGATGGATACTTCCCTCTAGAGTATAAGGGTTGTAGAGGCTATACTATCCTATTAGCAGTAGGCTATAGTGTCAGTAAGTGTCTTGTAGAGAGTATAGCTTATGGCTATGTAGTTGTGGATGGCGTTGATGCTACATATAGAGCTGTAGAGCTTGTAGAGGCTATTGGAGAGGCCTATACTATAATACTTGATGGTGTAACCTATGCTGGCTTCAACTACATAGACCCATATAGACTCTATAGAGATACGGGTATACCAGTTATAGTCTTCTATAGACACCCGCTAAGCCTAGATAGGATAAGGAATGCGTTATACAAGAACTTTAATGATGCAGGTAAAAGGTATAGTGTTATAGAGAAGGCTCTAGTGAATAGAGTAGACTATACAACAAAATGGGGTCTATACCAGTACACACCAGTAGGTGTAGAGCCGTTAGAAGCACGGTGGATTCTAGAAAAACTAGCACACTACTCACCAGAACCAGAACCACTAAGAATAGCAGACAAACTAGCATCACAAATAACAAGGACCCTACATAGATATGGGAGAATATAAGAAGCATATAAGTAGCGGGCCCGCCGGGATTTGAACCCGGGACCTACGGGTTAAAAGCCCGCCGCTCTACCTGGCTGAGCTACGGGCCCTTTTTTAGGAGGGCTTCTCTAACTATTAATTGAACCCTATTCATCTCTATTAAATCCTTTTTCCTAAAGAGGGATTGCTGGGTGTCCTCATTTATATACTTGTTTATAGATACTGTTGTTTATGGTAAGACTTAAGAACCCGTATGGAAATAGGCTAGTTAGTCTATACATGTGCTTACTGAGTAGAGTAAAGTATAAGTTATAGTTTATAGATAAGTAGGGGTTGAATAGCTATGAGTAAGTCTAGTAAGTCTAAGAAGAAAGTAAATATTCTAGAACATGAATGGGTTCCTGAACACGAGATATTGAGTCCAGAGGAAGCTTATAGAGTGCTTAAAGAACTTGGTATAAAGCCTATACAGCTTCCATGGATAACTGCTAGTGACCCTGTTGCACGTGCTATTGGCGCCCGTCCAGGAGACATTATACGTATTAGACGTAGGAGTGTTACAGCTGGAGAGATAGTTGTATATAGGTATGTAGTTATTGGATAAACTCTTTAGGTGGTAAACCCGTGTCTGAAAACAAGTCTTTAAACAAGTTTCCTACTCCAGATGATAGATGGGTTGTTACGGAAGCTTATTTTAGGGAGAAGGGTCTTGTAAGACAACACCTTGATAGCTATAATGATTTTGTTGGACGTGTTCTTAAAGAAATTATTGGAGAGTATTGTGAAATACCTGTACCAACTATTAATGGTAAGATAGTTATTGATGATCTTAGGATTGATAAGCCTAAGATACGTGAAGTAGAGGGTTATGAGGAAGAAGTCACTCCTATGGAGTGTCGTTTAAGAAACCTCACTTACGCCTCACCCACTTATCTTAGATTCCATATTGAGATTGAAGGAGAGTATTTTGGTCCACATGAGATACTTCTTATGCACTTACCTATAATGCTTCGTTCATACATAGACCCCCTATCACGTAAGCCTGGTGAGAGTGAGGAGGAGTATGTTAAGAGGCTTACAGAAGCTAGAGAGGATCCAAGGGATCCTGGTGGATACTTTATTATTAATGGTAGTGAACGTGTACTTGTAGCTCAAGAGGATCTTGCTAGTAACAACGTATTAGTCGATAAGGCTAGTGAGGGTTCTGCAGTAACACATATTGCTAAAGTTATTAGTGTTGCTCGTGGTAGGAGGAGTCAGCTTGTTATAGAACGCCGTAAGGATGGTATATTGTATGCTAGTTTCCAGGGTATACGTGTACCATTTGTTGTACTCATGCGTGCTCTAGGTCTTGAGAAGGATGAGGATATAGTCTATGCTATAAGCCTTGATCCAGAGATTCAGAAGGAGCTATTGCCCAGTCTTGTTAAAGCTGCTAGTATAAGGAAGGTTGATGACGCACTAGACTTTATTGGTTCACGTATAGCTATTGGACAGCCTAAGCCATTGCGTATAGAACGTGCTAAACTAATGCTTACAGAGTATATGCTACCACACATAACTGCTACACAAGAAGATGCTGAAGAACTTAGTAAGATACTTGGTAGGCAGGTAACAGTTGATGAAGCTAAGAGACTGCTTAAAGCATTCTTTATAGGACAGATGGCTTGTAAACTACTAGAACTCGTTAAGGGATGGAGGAAGCCTGACGACAAAGACCACTATAGGAATAAGAGGCTTAAACTAGCTGGTGAACTACTAGCCCAGTTACTCAGATATAATCTAGCAAACTACTTCATACGTGAACTAAAGAATGCTATAGAGAAGAACTGGAGTAAGCATAGAAGAGCAGACATTATAAAGAGTGTGCTTAAGCCAGGTATGCTTACAGACCGTATACTACACGCTATGGCTACAGGTAATTGGCCTGGAGGAAAGACTGGTGTAAGCCAGTTACTAGACCGTACAAACCTTATGAGCTCACTAAGCCATCTACGTAGAGTTGTATCACCACTAGCCCGTAGCCAGCCACACTTTGAAGCACGTGAACTCCATCCAACACAGTGGGGACGTATATGCCCATTTGAGTCTCCCGAAGGACAGAATATTGGATTGGTTAAAAACCTTGCTTTAATGGCTAACGTTAGTGTTGGTGTTCCAGAGGAAGAGGTTAGACATGTACTTAGAAGACTTGGTGTAGTACCTATTAGTAAGGTTATAGAGCTTGCTAAGAAGAAGGGTTCAGAAACACTCCTTGGATGGAGCCGTGTATACCTTAACGGTAGGCTTATAGGCTATCACTCAGATGGCTCAAGGCTTGCACATGAGATCCGTAGAATGCGTAGACGTGGAGAACTTAGTCCAGAGGTTAATGTAGCACATCTTGTTACAAAACACACTAATGAGGTATTTGTAAATACTGATGCAGGCCGTATACGTAGGCTACTGTTTGTTGTAGAAAATGGCGAGCTAAGGCTTAAGCCTGAGCATATAAAGAAGCTTAAGGAGGGTAAGTGGAGCTTCAGCGATCTCGTTGTAAACGGTATTGTAGAGTTTCTAGACGCTGATGAGGAAGAGAATGCTTTGATAGCACTGAATCCAGAAGAAATTACTCTAGAACACACCCATATGGAGGTATGGACACCATCTATACTAGGTATAACAGCATCACTAATACCCTATGCAGAACACAACCAGAGCCCACGTAACACTTATGAAGCAGCAATGGCTAAGCAGGCTCTAGGCCTATATGCTGCTAACTTCCAGCATCGTTCAGACTCACGTGGACACTTCCTACACTATCCACAGAAACCGCTTGTACAGACACGTGTAATGGATATCATAGGGTTTAACGACCGCCCTGCTGGACAGAACATGGTTGTAGCTGTTATGAGTTTTACAGGCTATAATATAGAGGATGCATTGATCATGAATAAGAGTGCTGTAGACCGTGGTCTTGGACGTAGTACTTTCTTTAGACTATACGCTACAACAGAGTACAAGTACCCTGGTGGACAAGAGGATGTTATAGAGATACCGCAGAGCCATGTAAAAGGCTATCGTGGACCTAAGGCTTATGACAAGCTTGAGGAAGACGGCATTGTTGTTCCAGAGACTAAGGTTAAGGGTGGAGACGTTCTTATAGGCAAGACTAGTCCACCAAGGTTCTTAACAGTGCAGGAGTACGGTGTTGGTGCAAGCCTTGTTAGACAGGATACAAGTATTGTGACACGCCATGGCGAGAAAGGTGTTGTTGATACAGTATTGATGACAACTGATTCAGAGGGTAATAAGCTTGTTAAAGTACGTGTACGTGATCTAAGGATCCCCGAGCTTGGAGACAAGTTTGCCAGCCGCCATGGACAGAAGGGTGTTATTGGACTACTTATACCACAAGAGGATCTACCGTTTACTGAAGAGGGTATTGTACCAGATCTTATAATTAACCCACATGCGTTCCCAAGCCGTATGACTGTTGGACAGCTTATAGAGAGTATTGCTGGTAAAGTAGCTGCTCTTGAGGGGAGGTTTGTTGATGCTACACCATTCTATAAAGAACCTGTTGAGAAGATCAAGATTACTCTACGTAGACTAGGCTATCCAGATACTGGAGAGGAAGCAATGTATGATGGACGTACTGGTGAGCTACTTCTTAACCCAATATTCATAGGTATAGTGTATTACCAGAAACTACACCACATGGTATCAGATAAGATACATGCTCGTGCACGTGGCCCAGTACAGATACTTACTAGACAACCAGTAGAAGGAAGAGCGCGTATGGGTGGGTTGAGATGGGGTGAGATGGAGAGAGACTGTTTAGTAGGTCATGGAGCAGCTATGTTGCTTAAAGAACAGCTTCTAGATAAGAGCGACCGTACTATAATATATGTATGTGATATATGTGGACATATTGGATGGTATGACCGTAGTAAGGGTAAGTATGTATGTCCTGTCCATGGAGACCGCGGTAAGCTCTATCCAGTAGAGGTTTCTTATGCTTTCAAACTCCTACTCCAAGAGCTTATGAGTATGTGTATAATGCCTCGTCTCCGTCTAGAAGATATTGTTAAGAAGAAGTAGGTTGGTGCTTAGACTATGGTGTCTATAAGGAGGATTGGGTCTATAAAGTTTGGTTTACTTAGTCCAGATGATATTAGGAAGATGAGTGTCACAGCTATTATTACATCAGATGTATATGATAATGATGGAATGCCTATTGATGGAGGTATAATGGATCGTAGGCTTGGAGCTATAGAGCCTAGGGAGACATGCCCTATATGTGGTAATACACGAGACTCTTGTCCAGGTCATTTTGGACATATAGAGCTTGCTAGACCAGTTGTTCATGTAAGTTTTGTAAAGTATATACACATGTATCTAAGAGCAACATGCCGTATATGTGGTAAAATACTTCTTAGTGAGAATGAGATACAGAGATACCTAGATCTTATGGCCAGGCTTGAGAAAGTTGGTGCTAAACCACTCGTTAATAGGCTTGTAGAGTACATACGTAGGAAAGCAGTTAAGACAGTAAAGTGTCCACACTGTGGTGCAAAGCAGTATAGGATTCGTCTTGAAAAACCATATATATTCTATGAAGAACGTGAAGAAGGTGTTGTAAGACTAAACCCAGCTGATATACGTAAGCGTTTAGAGAAGATACTTAATGACCATGTTAGACTACTTGGTGGAGACCCGTTAGAAGCGCGTCCAGAATGGATGGTTTTAACAGTACTACCTGTACCACCAAAAGCTGTACGTCCATCAATACTACTGGAGACTGGTATACGTAGTGAAGACGATCTAACTCATAAGCTTGTTGATGTAGTACGTATCAATAATAGGCTGCGTGAACATATTGAGAGTGGTGCACCAAACGCTATTATTGAGGAAGAGTGGGAGCTTCTACAATACCATATAGCGACCTACTTTGATAACGAAATACCTGGTATTAGCCCTGCTAGACACCGTAGTGGTAAGGTTTTGAAAGGTATTGCTCAGAGACTTAAGGGTAAGGAGGGACGTTTCCGTGGACACCTGAGTGGTAAGCGTGTAGACTTTTCAGCACGTACAGTCATATCTCCAGACCCTAACCTTAGTATCAACGAGGTTGGTGTACCAATTGATGTAGCTAAAGTACTTACTGTACCAGAGAAGGTTACTCCATGGAATATTGATGAACTTAGAAGACTTGTACTCAACGGCCCTGAGAGATGGCCTGGTGCAAACTATATCATATGTCCTGATGGCAGACGCATTGATCTAAGATTCGTTGATCGTAAGGCTAAGGCTGAATCACTAGCACCTGGATTTATTGTTGAAAGGCATCTTATGGATGGAGACATAGTACTGTTTAACCGTCAGCCAAGTCTACACCGTATATCAGTTATGGCTCATGTAGTACGTGTACTACCCTATAAGACGTTTAGGCTAAACCTACTAGTCTGCCCACCATACAATGCCGATTTTGATGGAGATGAGATGAACCTCCATGTACCACAGAGTGAGGAGGCCCGTGCTGAAGCACGTGTTCTCATGCTTGTTGAGAAACACATACTAAGCCCACGCTATGGTGGACCAATTATCGGTGGTTTACAAGACTATATTAGTGGTGCTTTCCTACTAACAGCTAAGTCTACTATACTAACTAGAGATGATGTTATAGACTTACTTGGAGTAGCTGGATACCGTGGAGCATTCCCTGAACCAGCCATACTTAAGCCCGGCCCATACTGGACTGGTAAGCAACTTGTAAGCCTATTCCTTCCTAAAGACTTGAACTATAAGAGGAGAGCAACTATTGGTAAAGCAGCTACACTAGCATGTATTGATGAGGATTGCCCGCATGACAGCCTTGTTATTATAAAGAACGGCTTGTTACTTGAAGGTGTTCTCGATAAATCAAGTATTGGACGTGAAGAACCTGAGAGCCTACTACACTGGCTTGTTAAAGAGTATGGTGAGGACGTAGCTAGGAGGTTTATGGATAACGTCTATAAGATGTTTATACGCTATGCTGAAAAGCATGGTTTAACACTATCCTATGACCATGTAGTATTGCCCCAGGATGCTATGAGGAAGGTTAAAGAGATTATTATGGAGAAGCGTAAGGAGGTTTTCGAGCTCATTGAGAAGTATAAGAGACGTGAACTAGAGCCTAAGCCTGGCCGTACACTAGAGGAGACTCTTGAAGAAGAGATTATTGATCTATTGTCTAAGAAGCTACTTGATGATGTAGCAGAGGTTATTACACCATACTTTAACTTAAGAAACCCAGTTATAGTAATGGCTCGTACTGGTGCACGTGGTAATCCAGTAAACCTTACACAAATGGCTGCCCTACTTGGACAACAGACTGTACGTGGTAGGAGGATTACACGTGGTTTTATGGAGCGTACACTACCGCACTTCAAGCCAGGCGATCTTGGTCCAGAGGCACGTGGTTTTATAGCACATGGTTTTGCTGAAGGATTGTCCCCTATAGAGATGTTCTTCCATGCAGCAGCTGGTCGTGAGGGATTGGTTGATACTGCTGTACGTACTAGTCAGAGTGGTTACATGCAGAGAAGGCTTATTAACGCGTTACAAGACCTTAGAGTAGAGTATGATGGTACAGTGCGTATGCCTACTGGCGAGATTGTACAGTTCCGTTATGGTGAGGATGGTGTAGACCCTATGTGGAGTGATCATGGTAAAGCTGTTAAAGTAGAACGTGTTATTGAGAAAGCTATTGGGTGGAGGATGTAGTTTATGAGTAGAGAAGAATATATTGGATCTAGGGATGAACTAGTAGAGTATCTTGAGAAAAACCTACGTGATAGAGTAAGTACTCTAGTCTATGAAGAGACTTGTGAACAACTTATAAAGGCTTGGGAGGACTATGGGCTTACATGGAGTGAGCTTAAGAAGATAGTTGATGAAGTTATTGAGAGATACCATAGCTCTCTAATAGAGCCTGGTGAAGCTGTTGGTACAGTAGCTGCTCAGTCAATAGGTGAGCCTTCTACACAAATGACTCTACGTACATTCCACTATGCTGGTGTCCGTGAGTTTAACGTCACACTAGGTCTTCCAAGACTTATAGAGATTGTTGATGCACGTAAGAAGCCTGGCACACCTATTATGGAGATCCACCTTGATGAAGAACACAGGTTTAGTGAAGATAAGGCTCGTGAAGTTCAGAGAAGAATTGAGACTACTACTATAGAGAATATTGCTAGAAGAGTTGATGTAGACCCGTTAACTGGGGTCTCTATAGAACTAGACCCTGTTATGATGGAGGATAAGGGTGTTTCTTTAGAAGCTGTTAAGAAGGCTCTTGAAAAGCTTAAACTAGGTGATGTAAGTGTTGATGAAGAGAGTAAGACTGTTTTTATAGAGTGGAAGACATCACCTGATTATACTAAAATGGAGAGGATACGTACACGTATACTACAGGCAAGGATTAAGGGTGTTAAGGGTATTAATAAGGTTATTATACAGAAGCGTCTTGTCAAACAACCTGATGGTAGTGAACGTGAGGAATACGTATTGATTTCTGAAGGTAGTAACTTAGCAGAGGTTATGAAGATACTCGGTGTTGACCCTAGGAGGGTCTTTACTAACAATATTAAGGAGGTTGAAGAAGTTCTCGGTATAGAGGCTGCACGTATAGCTATTATTAAGGAGATTATGGATGTACTAGAGGATCAGGGACTGGATGTTGATATAAGGCATGTAATGCTTGTAGCAGATATTATGACGTGGAGTGGTACAGTTAAACAAGTTGGTAGACACGGTGTTGCTGGTGAGAAGCCTAGTGTACTAGCACGTGCTGCTTTCGAGATGACTGTTCAGAAGCTTGCTGAAGCATCTATTGCTGGTGAAGAAGACCCTCTTGTTGGTGTAACAGAAAATGTAATAATAGGGCAGCCTATACCATTGGGTACTGGTATAGTGGAACTGTACATGCGTCCTAGTGAAATAGTTGAAGAGGAGAAGGAGGAGGGTGGTGGAGAATGAGTTTAACTGTATCAGATATTGGCCGTGAACTACAGATGGTTCTTAAAACAGGGTCTGTTGTTATAGGTAGCCGTAACACTATAAGATTAGCTAAACTAGGTAAAGCAAAGCTTATAATTATAGCTTCTAACGCTCCTCCAGAGATAAAGAAGGATTTAAAATATTATGCAAAACTATCTAATATACCAGTATACGAGTTCCCTGGTACAAACATGGAGCTTGGAGCACTATGTGGTAAACCGTTTAGTATAGCGTCTATGGCTATAGTGGATCCTGGTCAATCAAATATAGTTGAACTAGTTAAGGAAGCTAGTGGGGTGGAGAGCAAGAAGTGAGTGTTAGACTTACACCTGAAGAACTAAGGTATATGGCTTTACTACACGAGCTCACTGGTGTCCATGTTAGAGACTGTATTATAGATAATGACTTCAACCGTATAATATTTGTTGTAAATACTGATGAGATAGGTCAGGCTATTGGTCCACGTGGTTTTAATGTACAGAGGTTAAGGAAGATTATTGGTAAGAGTATAGAGATTGTTGGTTATAGTGAAAAGCTTGAGGATATGGTTAAGCTATCACTAGTTCCTGCACGTGTACGTGATGTAAGGCTTGTAAAACGTGCTGGTAAGAAGACTATATATGTTAGTGTAGACCCAAGTGATAAGGGTATAGCTATTGGTAGGAATGGTAAGAATGTTGCAAGAGCAAGAATATTGTTGAAGAGATACTTTGACGTAGACAATGTAATAATAGCTTAGAGAGAAGCGAATAGTTTAAGAAACCCTATTCTATCCTATGGTTATAGAGAGGTGTAGAATGGGGTGACTGGTAAGAAGTCTCCAAGTGGGTTATACGCAGCTAGGAAGTTGCGTAGAAAGAGGCTTAAGTTCCGTTGGAGTCAGAGAGAGTTTAAGGTAAAAATGCTTGGTTTAAAGAGGAAGGTTGATCCATTAGAAGGAGCGCCTATGGCTCGTGGTATAGTGCTTGAGAAAGTTGCTGTAGAGGCTCGTCAGCCAAACTCTGCTGTACGTAAGTGTGTTCGTGTACAACTTGCTAAGAATGGTAAGGTTGTGACAGCCTTTGTTCCATGGGATGGCGGTATAAACTATATTGACGAGCACGACGAGGTTGTTATAGAAGGTATTGGTGGTCCACGTGGCCGTTCAATGGGTGACATACCTGGTGTTAGATATAAGGTTATAATGGTTAATGGTGTATCACTTAGAGCTCTATGGCTTGGTAAGAAACAGAAGCCTATACGTTAGAAAACGTCTTCTCCAAAATCCTCTTCCCCAGATTCTCCAAATTCTTCTTCATCTAGTGCTTCAAAGTCTTCCTGTTGATCGACAAGTATCTTCCTAATATATACTGGCTTATGAGTTAGTAGTGCTAGTAGTATAGCATGGCTTGGTATCATCTTCCTCCTAATAACGGCGTTTTCATGTCCAAACTCTACAGTTGCTGCATAAGTGTATGTTTCAGGGTTTATAGAATCTATAATAACTCTTCTAAGATGTCTACCAACTTCCTCTATAGCTCCAGGTATTGATGTTATTATATCAAATATTGTCTCACGATCATCGTTTAAGTCGTATTCGTAGTCAGGGTCTATACCCTTCATCTTCTTTATAACAAGGACTATATCTATAGGTACAGAGTATAGTTTAAAAACACGTCCATCTTCAAGCCTACATGTTATAAGCGTTTTACTAGGTATAGGATATAGTACTCCATCAATAACTGTTTCTGTAAAAGATATTGAAGCATCTATGTCATATACTTTCAACAACTCCTCTTCTCTATAACTACTACTCAAACCAGCCTAAACCTCTACACTTCTAGTAATTGAATAGTTTAGCTTATGAGGCTTATATACCTAATCAATCCTATATTCTATGGAGAGGAAAGGGTTTTTAGGGATTTAGTATTTTTCATTCTAAACCAGTGGTTTAGGAGGGATATAGTGGTATGGCTGGTAAGGAGAGTGTTATTGTAGAAGTTAGAGAGGTTAAGTTGTTTGGTAAATGGAGCTATAATAACATAGTTGTTAGAGACCCTGGTTTAAAACGATACATATGTTTAAAACCAGTATTCCTACCACACACTGGCGGTAGACATGAACATAGAAGATTTGGTAAAGCAGAAGTACCTATTGTTGAAAGGCTTATGAACAAGCTTATGAGGCCGGGGCGTAATATGGGTAAGAAGCATCTTGCATACAATATTGTTAAGAAAGCCTTTGACATCATATATCTTAAGACTGGTGAGAACCCGTTACAAGTACTTGTGCGTGCTATAGAGAATTCTGCACTACGTGAGGAGACTACTAGGATAATGTATGGTGGTATAGTGTATCATGTAGCTGTTGATGTAGCTCCGCAGAGAAGAGTTGATCTAGCACTAAAGCATTTAACAGAGGGTGCCCGTATGAAAGCCTTCAACAACCCATTGCCTATAGAGGAGGCTCTTGCTGAAGAGATTATTGCTGCCGCAAACAATGATCCTAGGAGCTACGCTATTCAGAGGAAGGAGGAGATTGAAAGGATAGCTCTTAGTAGTAGGTAGTTGTTTCATAGACTTAGCTATACACTATTCTAGTCATTATATAGTGTATCTTATTAGATAACCTTATAAGAGAGCTGTTACGTAATCTATCTAACAGTTTCCAAGAAGGTAGTGTGATTTAATTTAGATTTAAAAGGGTGGGTGTAATGAGCTCTGAAAAACCACATCTAAACCTAGTAGTGATAGGGCATGTAGACCATGGTAAGAGTACACTAGTAGGACACATCCTATACCGTCTAGGACTCGTTGATGAAAAAGCTGTTAAAATACTTGAAGAAGAGGCTAAGAAGAAGGGTAAAGAAAGCTTCAAATTCGCATGGCTACTAGATAGACTTAAGGAGGAGCGTGAACGTGGACTAACAATAGCACTAACTCATCTAAAGTTTGAGACAAGAAAGTATATCTTTACAATAATTGATGCCCCCGGTCACCGTGACTTTATTAAGAACATGATAACTGGTGCTAGCCAAGCTGATGCTGCACTACTAGTTGTTAGTGCTCGTAAGGGTGAGTTTGAAGCTGGTATGAGTGCTGAGGGTCAGACACGTGAACACGCTATACTAGCTAAGACAATGGGTATTACACAGCTTATTGTAGCTGTTAATAAGATGGATGCTACTGACCCACCTTGGAGTGAGAAGAGGTATAAACAGATTGTTGGTATTCTACAGAAGTTCCTTAAGAGTCTAGGATTTGATGTTAGTAAGATACCATTCATACCAGTTAGTGCATGGACTGGAGACAACCTTATTGAACGTAGTGTTAACATGCCATGGTATACTGGCCCTACAATGGTTGAAGCACTAGACATGCTTGTACAACCACCTAAGCCTGTTGATAAACCACTACGTATACCTATACAAGACGTATACGCTATATCTGGTGTTGGCACAGTACCTGTTGGACGTGTTGAGACTGGTGTGTTAAAGGTTGGTGATAGACTAGTCTTTATGCCTCCAGCTAAGGTTGGTGAAGTACGTAGTATTGAGATGCACCACGTTAGGATACAGAAGGCTGAACCAGGAGACAATATAGGCTTTAACGTACGTGGTATTAGTAAGCGTGATATCAAGCGTGGTGATGTAGCTGGACACTTAGACCACCCTCCAACAGTTGCTGAAGAGTTTACAGCACGTATATTCGTTATATGGCATCCAACAGCTATTGCTCCAGGGTATACGCCAGTTGTACACATACATACAGCTAGTGTTGCGTGCCGTATTGTAGAGATCATGGCTAAGCTTGATCCAAGGACTGGACAAGTTGTTGAAAAGAATCCTCCATTCCTAAAACAGGGTGATGCAGCTATAGTAAGGCTTAAGCCTATTAAGCCACTGGTTGTTGAGAAGTATAGTGACTTCCCACCACTTGGAAGGTTTGCTATGAGAGATATGGGTAAGACTGTTGGTATCGGTGTTGTTGTAGAAGTTAAGCCTATGAAGATAGAGATTAGGGCTAAGTAAGACTGGTTAAGAACTAATGGTTTTCTAAACCAAATAGTTTTTCAACCCTTTTACACAATTCTCTATTCTAGCTCTATAGTAGGGGTGTAGAGAATGTCTATGGTTCGTATAAAGATTTGGAGTACAGATGTTGATAAATTGAATGAGTTTGTATCAAAAATAGTTGATATAGCTAAGAGAACAGGTGTACGTATAAAGGGTCCCATACCACTACCTACAAAGAGACTTGTAGTACCAACGCTAAAGCTACCGCATGGCGAGGGCCGTAAGAAGTGGGAGCATTGGGAGATGAGGATACATAAGAGGATAATCTATATAGCTGCTGATGAACGGGCTATGAAACAACTTATACGCATACGTGTACCTCCAGAGATATGGATGGAGGCAGAACTAGTAAGATAGTCTAACTAGATATACAGTCCTTATCTACTATTCGTCACTATTCAAGACTATAGTAGATACTATGTTTGTACAAGACACTAGAGATAAACAATTATGCACTAGAAAAACAATACACCACTATGGATAGAGGGTATGCTAGAGACATGTATAGAGTATTCTAGTTAGCAGCAGCAATACTACCAGCAATAAAGTATCTAAATGATGTACCAGGATCTAGTAGATACTATTATGAAGACATCATAGGGTCTCCATAGAAACTAGAAAGAGGTGAAACAATAAAAATAATAGAAAAACAGGAGAGGAGGACAAACGGTAATAGAGGAAAGAATAGAGAAACACGCAATAAAGAAGGCAAGAATATAAACTAACAAAACCACTATAAAACCCCACATACAAGAAATAACTATAGAGCCGGGGTGCCCGAGTGGACTAAGGGGCTGGCCTGGAGAGCCAGTGCTCCATGCGGGGTGCGCGGGTTCGAATCCCGCCCCCGGCGCTATTGTCTCTCTAATAATGTTTAGTTGTTTTAGCTAGTTTTTGAGGTAGTGTTTCGCGTTTGTTGATCTAGTTATTCTCTAGACTAGAGTTTGTTGGGAACTTTTCTTAAATAAGCTATGTTATCTAATACTATGGGTTTATGTACTATGTGATTGGTAAGCTATTATTGAGGGGGGCTGAATGGATGGTATATTGTTAGATGAGAAGGATATTCAAATACTGGATATTATTCAGGAGAACTGTAGGTTGTCTCTTAAAGATTTGTCTAAGAGAACTGGTCTCCCTATAACAACTGTTCATACTAGGTTGAAGAAGCTTGAGAAACAGGGGGTTATAAAGGGCTGTCATGCTGTACTTGATTCTAAAGTACTTGGCTTTAGTGTAACTGCTTTCATACTAGTCTCCTTCACCTATAAAGCTGGTAGAGAGAAGCTTTCTCAAAGAGATATTGCTAGGAAGATAGCAGGGTTTCCAGAAGTGCAGGAAGTCCATATAGTTACTGGTGAATGGGATATTATTGTTAAGGTTAAGGTTAGAAGTGTTGATGAGTTAGGTAGGTTTGTTGTTGATAAACTAAGGACTATAGAAGGTGTTGATAAAACACTTACAAGTGTTGTACTGGATACAGCTAAAGAGACTTTATCAATACCAGTTTATAAGGTAAAGTTTTAGTAAAGAGCTTTACAACCATGGCTCTAGGTAAGAGATATTACTTTGTTAAACATACATTTATAGTTGATGCATATTGGATAATGTGTCCATACAGATAGCTACAGCTATACTAGTTATAGCTACATTATACGCTATATACTGTAGAAGAAGAAACCTATACACACCAATACTAATGCTATCGGCAATAACTATCTTATTAATTGAAGCACTAGCGTCAATAGTTTTTTCTAAAAGCTTATGGATAGACTATGGCTATCTAAACATATTATTTACTGGTTTGAGAATAAGTGTTTTAAATGGAGTTTTTAATAAGGTTATGGTTTTAAATCTATCAATAGTACTCTTATCAGTAGTAATCTATAGTATAAAGTATATTGAGTACTTGAGAACAGGTATTGATGAAAGACATTACTGGATATATCTATGTACATTATCGTTAGCACTAGTGTATGTAGTTATAGTAAGTAATCTAATACTGTTTATAGCGTTTCTAGACATAGTTATAGTGTTTACAGCACTACTAATATCTATTGACACACACAACTATAGGGCAAGAATAGCTACAAGACTATATGTATCAATAAGTATGTTAGCAAGTGCATTAATTCTTCTAGGATTCTTAATAGTATGTATAGATTATGGAGTTATAGACTTGTGTTTTATAGAAAAACCTATTATAGATCCGTTACCCGAGATACTAGTCACTATAGGCTTTATAGCAAAAGCGGGTTTATTCCCATTCCATTTATGGATACCTAGAGTTCATTCAGAAGCTCCAACACCAGTATCTGCTCTAGCAAGTGGTTATCTAGTTAATATAGGCTTATACGGTATACTATTGTTTCACATAACACTATTTAGTATCAATCCAGCAGTCTTCTACATACTACTCGTATCTAGTACATCTAGTATGCTATACGCTAGTTTAGCAGCTCTAGCACAGAGAGATCTTAAGAAGTTTATAGCTTATACAACTATAGCTCATAATGGGTATACAGTTTTCTGTATAGCACTATCTATGCACATGCTTCTAGAGCCGAGTATAGGATATAGTGTTATGGCGTCAATACTAGTGCTTTCAACAGTAATGTATATGCTCAACCACTCACTAGCTAAAGTATCATTATTCAACATAGCTGGTTTAATAACACTAGCTATTGGAACTAGAGATATAGATAAAATGGGTGGTTTAAGAAAATTTACTAAACCACTCTATTTCCTAGCAATTCTATCAACAATAGCTTTAATAGGTCTTCCTCCAAGTCTAGGCTATATAGCTAAATCATTAATACATTCTTCAATACTTAAGACTAGTCTATCCTTTCTAGCAGACTTATCACTAGCTACTCTAGTATCCTTTCTAACAGCAACCTATATGGTTAAGCTTCTATATAGAGTATTTATTTTAGAAACAGAGTATATAAGGCTACACCCTATTGTGGAAAGACAAGATGTTTTAACTAATAAACACCTACTACTAGGCTCTATAACACCCTTAACAGCATCAATATCTCTAGCACTATACTCTAGCATTCTAGTAAACATGTTAAACTCAATACTACATACAGTAGATATACAAGTTATTAAAGCTGGAGAACTGCTATGGACAACCCCATTACTAGCTATAATTAAGCCAAACATACCATTTATACAACTAAGTCTCTATGAAGAAATATTCATAGTCACACTCTCACTAACAATAGTTCCACTAGTCACACTATCTAGTCTATGGCTTTGGCACTATCTAGAATACATCGGCCATATAATTTACAATAAAATCAATAAGATAGTGTATGAAAAACATTTACTAGAAAGGATCTATGTAGTTAAAGAACAAGTTCTACACTATATTGAGTGTTTTGAAGAAAACTATGGGTTGCCAATAGCTGTCTCTATAGTAGTTCTTCTCTTAGTAATACTTTTAATAATGTTTTTATAGAATATTGTTTAGGAAACTCTCTATGTATTCTAATGGTATAGTTAAAGGAGTTTGGTAATGGTCTCTAAAGTATCTAGGAGAGTTATTGTATTGTTTATGCTATTGGCTATAGTAGTTGTTTCATCAATAGTTATCTCTAGTTTAAACATGTTGTTAATACCATTAACTATAGAGGAGAGAGTTATAGTAGATTATTTTATAAAATACTCCTACAACCCCTATAACTTGTCTACCTCAACACCTGCTATAGTTAACGCTATTGTATGGATTTTCCGTGGATTAGATACTGTTTATGAAACTATAGTTTTCTATACATCTATAGTTGTTTCTCTATCAATATACTATGAGTATTTAACAGAAGCTTCAAGAGATAGACATAGGTTATCACTAATACCTAGAACAGTTGCTAGAGTCTCACTAGTAGCAGCGTTAACAGTAGGTGTTATACTAGCTATTAATGGATACCTATCCCCTGGTGGAGGGTTTCAAGGAGGAGCTATTGTTTCTGCTTTAATATTTACTCTTGCTATACTATATTCAACAAGCTACGTATTATCATATAAGGTAAACTATAGACAACTTATAATACTCCGATCTATAGGTCTACTAGGAATACTATCGATAATGACATATTTAGTAGTCCATACAATTATAGCTAAGCCTATATTAAGGCCTTCAACAATATACCTTCAATGGCTAGTTGTTAATGGGCATCCTATACCTATAGCAATTATACTCTACAACATTTTTGAGTTAGCTACAGTAGCTAGTGGTTTTGCAATACTCTACCTTGTAATAATTGTAGCTGGGTATAGGGTGTCTAGTAGTTGAATCAACAAGTTCTTTTACTAAATCTCTTCCTCTTATCAATTATTACAAACATTATTATAGCTGTCTATGGATTTATTTGGAGACCTAATCTTGTTAAAAAGATTATAGCTTTAACCATAATTAATGATAGTGTATGTGTATTACTAGTATATACAGGGTATAGAACTGTTAATCCAGTTCCTCCAGTACATAAGATACCATATAACATCTCTTATTCTAGAGAACTACTAGTTAGAAGCGTTGATCCATTAGTACAGGCGTTTGTATTAACAGCTATTGTTATAGGATTAGCTTTTACAATATTCTTAAGTGTAATGGCTTTAAGAATCTATGAATTAAGTGGTACAGTAAATATACATAAACTATTGAGTATTGAAGTTTTTGAGAGAGAGGTTGAAGTTGTTGAAGAATAGACTGTATGGTGTGTATAGTGTTTCTTAAAGTAGCTATAGCTTTAACACCATTAATTCCTATAGTATCATCAATCTTGATACCATTACTTAGACTATTTACTAGAAGGAAGGTATTGTTTAATATAATACTCTTATCAACAGTCTTTATAGACACTATACTAGTATTCTATACATCATATCATGTATACTTCCAAGACAGTATTATAGTATATTGTTTTTCAAACTGGTTTCCACCAATTGGTATATGTTATGTTGTAGACAAACTCAGTATTTTCATGTCTACTATACTAGTAACGATCTACTCTATTGTATCAATATACACTATATGGTATTCTAGACATATACCAAACTACTACTTCTTCTATACAGTACTACTAATACATTTAGGAGGTATTCTAGGCTTATTCTATACAAGCGATCTATTTAACATATACGTTATGATAGAAGTTATAGGGTTAAGTGCTTATTCACTAGTATCATTCTATCACAACAAGCTTAGATCGCTTATTGCTTCAACAAGATATGCTTTACTTGGAGCATTCTATACAACACTATTCCTATTAGCAGTAATGTTTATCCATATATCATTAGGTACACTCAATATAGCTGATCTATCTATTAAACTAGGCTTTGGAGAGAACTATATTGGTAGCTGTTTTCTAGAGAACACTACGACCTTGAACAATGGCTATGTGTTAATGGCTCTAGTACTTATTATATGGACAACTTTATTCTTATCAGCTGTATTCCCTAACCATTTCTGGTTACCAAGTGCTCATTCTGAAGCACCTTCACCAGCGTCAGCACTATTATCTGGTGTAACTGTTGGTGTTGGAGTATATGTTATAATTCGTCTCCTATACTTATTAATGCATAGTAGTGTTTTAGATATAATTGTGGAAGGGCTTGTAAATACCCTGATGATCTTGTCTGTTATAAGCATATTCTATGGAGCGTTAATGATGTCTGTAGAAGATGATGTTAAGAGAATACTAGCTTATAGTACAATATTAAATATAGGATATGTATTTATGGGCTTATCTCTTGGTACACCTTATGGTGTTTCAGCATCTCTACTACATTTTCTAAACCATTCAATAGGTAAGGCTTCAGCATTCTTAAGTATTGGAGTTTTTATTAGAAATTATAGATCGAGGAATATACATGTATTAGAAGGTGTGGGTAGGGAGAATGTTTTACTAACAAGCTTTCTAACAATAAGCCTATTACACTTAATAGGTATACCTCCAACAATAGGTTTCTACAGTAAACTACTGTTATTCCAAGCATTTATTAATAGTAGAGCGTATGGGTTAGCACTAGTTGTTGTATTAGGAACAGCAGCATCTGCTTATGGGTATGTAAGATTGATTGAACACTTATGGCATCCACCTATACATGGAGTACTCTATAGAGTAGAGAAGATACATCTATCAACACCAGTTCTAGTATCACTACTAATACTAACAACAATAATGTTCACACTAGGCTTAAGCTATCAATGGATATCACACTACATGGAGAGTACTGGTTTCTATGCAACAGATCCTATAATGTATATTGATAGCTTATGTAGTGTATTTAGAGAACTACATCCATAGAAAACCCTTATCATAGATCGTTTCTAAAAACCCACTACTAACATACATGTAGCTTCTAGGAGGTTTAAATATAGGTAGCATACTCCTAATTGTATTAAGACTTACTGGTTTACCAAACACAGTTATACAGCAGATCTTTATGGCTACAAGCTTCCTCTTACTACAGCTATAGTGTTTTACAATATAATCCCAGTTGTCTCTATCAAAAAGCCTACACTTGTTTTTAACAAAAGCTACTATATCATTATATGAACCAGTATATACAGTGTCTATAAGGAAGTATCCAAGAACAGCTTTTACAGGATGTGAAGCATAGACAAGCACTATATCTCTAGGACACAGTTGTTTAAAATAAGTCCTAACTTCACAATCCATAATACCATCAACAATCTTTCTAGCATAGAGTGGTTTAAAGGACATAAACACGACTCTATAATCCATAACAATCTCTCCTAGAAAACACTACTCTACAAAAACTCACTTAACCATATCTCTAACTCTTCTCCTCTCTATACTATAGAGCTTCTTAGCCATAGCTATTATGTCTTCCAAACCTAGACACTCATCACATAAATAACTAGGCTTCTCCTCCAAACTTATAAGCCCAGTTCTTGGTATTCCAATAGACTTCATTCTCTCAATAGCTCTATAAGCTTCACTTCTAGAGATCTCACCTATTTTAAACTCAAACCCAATTACTGGTCTACGACTATGTCTATCAAGAAGCACTATATCTACATCCCCTCTCCCCTTTGGAAGCATGGTATATGCTCTAACTAATCCATAATACTTAGCAAGTAGTTCTCCTATAAAGAACTGTAGTTCTATAGAATATACCTCCACTATATCGTCTAAACTAGGTTCTAGACCAGTCTCAACAATATTGCTAACACTATACAGTATAGCTAGTAATGGTGAACGATGGTGATAGTATATTCTAGAACCACGTGTTCTCCATAAAGGTATCTTCTCAACAAGACCTATAGATACAAGCTGGTTTAAAATACCAGTCACTACTCCAGGGTTATAGTTCTCAATAAGACCTTTTTCATAGAGTTTCTGTGTAAGAGTTTGTGAAGAACAGTATCCTTTAGCAAGTAGATACAATACTGTATCATATAGTCTTGTAAGCTTACGTTCTTCGTCATAAAAAACTTCTCCAATTAAACCTCTACAAGCACTTACTAACATACGAGAATAGTGTTTAAGAACTTTAACAGGATCACCTCTAGGCTCTATTAAGCCAAGAATCCATGGATCACGTGCTACAACACTCCACTTAACAGCTTCTAAAGGCTCTAGTATAATATCTAGTAAACTAACTACTGCATCACCTGGAGATATAAGGTCTATGTGGAATGGAAGTAATAGACCGAGTAATGGACTATTTCTATCAAAAACACTACGTACTATACCAAAACTAGAACCACATAGTACTAACCTACCTTTAGAACGTCCATGTAGTAGAGATAGTATATCCCAGTATTTCTTATCAAGTCTTTGAAACTCATCAATAACACATACTCCATTACTAGACAGTACACTCTCTACAGACTTCATACACTTATCTATAGACACGCTACTAACACTAGATCTATCATAAACTAAGCAATCACCACTATACGTAATAGTAGCATATAAATCATACTCCAAACTATGTGTTAAAATAAATGTTTTACCAACCTTTCTCCTACCATAGACAAGAATCCAACCACTATATTCTCTAAGAAATAAAGATTCCCACCTATTTATAACTACCAAAATATTTTCACCAGAATATACTAGTCAGAATACAGTAATATACCTAACTATAAGACTATGACTATATTAAAAATAAGCTTCATATAGGACGTGATCTTATTGTTTTACTATACGATAAATATAGTTTTAGTAATTAGAGAAACATTTACAATTAGTGGACAAGACACTATCTGTAAATTCTATCTATTTATACTTATTAAAAGCATTTAGAATATAATGTTTAATTATTATGATTTTGACTTACTGGTGTTATGGAGACTGTAAAATGCTTATACATCCAAATGGGATATACGATGCAGTAGGGGACTATTATGGAGTATGTGGTAC
>Ga0190312_1000194_pt1 | contig 22471 bp, 25 predicted proteins | sample 487007910_MG_FD_165046 | JGI IMG/M metagenome (GOLD analysis project Ga0190312, IMG submission 165046) | Hydrothermal vent sediment bacterial communities from Southern Trench, Guaymas Basin, Mexico - 4870-07-9-10_MG | ecosystem: Environmental > Aquatic > Marine > Hydrothermal vents > Sediment ... | reverse complement strand
CTATAACCATAAAAATACTATTACAGTATCAATGTGGGTGAATGGTATATTGACTGGTAGAGTTTTAGTATTATTTATAGTTATTATATCGTCTATAACTCCATTGCAGTGGTATAACGTCCATGCTCAATATAGCGATATACAGCCAGTAGCTACTGATCTAGTGCTTGTAGTGAACTCTACATCACCAGCTTGTATAGAGTCTCCAGACAATCTATACTTTGATAACTTAACATCAGCACTAACGTATCTTAATAGTACAAGCTATACTGAAGCTATAGTATACGTGTGTCCTGGAACATACATGGAGAATGGTTCAGAAGAACAGTTCCTTATACACAACACTACAATACAAGGCTATGATACCCATCCACTACTAAACTTTAGTGAAACAATCTATGATATGGAGATTAATGGTAGTAATATAGTGTTTAAAGACATAGATATATATACAAATGGCAGCAACATAGACTTCTATGGAGAAGACATTAATGTTAGCAACATGGTTATCAACATAAATGGAGCACCAGGACTAGTATTCTATGAAGCTACTAACGTATATGTAGACAATATTGATATCCTAGGGAGTTCAGCTATTAGTGATACAGGTATTGAAGCACACAATATAGAAAACATGGTTATATCAAACATCTACATAAACAATTCATACTATGGTATATACCTAGAAGATACAACAAACACTACAATATATGACATAGCTATTGAAAACAACGTAGATAAAGGTATTATATATGAAGATGTAGAGCCTTCGCCACCACATTCATATCTAGAGATAAGTAATGTAGAGGTTGCAGGAGCAGACTCTGCTGATACTGGTATATATGTCACCTTTACTGATCAGTATACAGATGTATACATAGACGATGCTTCAATAACCAGCTATGCAACAGGTGTTTATGTAGATACAAGTGGTTCTGTAGATTCTATATTTCTAGAGAATATAGATGTTAGAGACAGTATGTATGGTGTAGTTTTCGAAACCTTAAACTCAAGTATGCATATTAGAGACTCTAGCTTTATAAACACTGTTTATGGAGTTGCCGCAGTGAGTGCAGAAGAAGATGATGAAAGCAATATAACTATTGACAACATCTATGTTGAACTAGGTCCATACCCATTTATTGAAGAATACTTTGGAGTCTATATAATATTACCCTATGTAAGACTATATAATGTTGAAGTTAATGGAAGCTCTTTATCTGGATCAATAGGAGCATATGTTGTTGGATATGACGCTGTGTTTGAGAACATTACAGTATACAACTGTTTTGATGGAGTCTTGTATACACCATATGCATGGATACCTGTGTCTATAGGATCTAGGGCTATCAAACCACCATCTACACCACCTAAACTATTATCCAAGGGGATAAGTAGAGGTATTAATCCAAGCTCTTTAGAAGTAGTAAGCTTTACTGCTAGAAATATAGAAGCCTATAACAATACTGAGTTGGATGTACTGGTATCTCCAGCATATGTTATCCCTGGAGATTATTTAATAGAGAATATAGAAGCCTATAACTCCTATATAGGTCTAGTCATTATACCAGCTTTTATAGGAGGATCCCATAGTGTAGGGGTAGAACAAGCTATTCAAGTCAATGTATCCAATGCAGTACTCTATAATAACGAGTATGGATTTTACCTAGACTATGTATTCGGTATATATGTAGAGGATGCTAATGCAAGTTATAATAGTATAGGGATATTGATAGAAGATTGTAGTAATATATATTTGTCACATGTAGTAGCTGTCTATAATAGTGAATCTGATATAGTGATCGAGGGTTCTGAAGATATATACTTTGAAGACCTAGTTGTAACAACTACTCTAAACCAAGAAGTAGAAGTACAGACTTACGGCGATATAGGTTTTGAATATATTGATGAAGACACTATGGAAGACCTATTAGAGCTAATGCCGTGGTATTGGGGTCTAGTACTACAGTTCAATATAACATTTGGTTCACCAGATTCATGGGTTTACATAGAATACCACTACTCAGATCAGGAGTTGGAGAAGAACAATATTGATGAGAAAACACTAGTGATGTGGCACTATGATGAAGATACTGGTACATGGGAGCCTATTGAACCAGTTGTTAGAGACACTGTTAACAACTATGTAGCATTCAATCTTAGTGGAGAACTCTATGGAAGCCCATTCATACTTGGAGGAAACCCGGCTATTGTTGGTGGAGAAATAGTTGAATCTAGTAGTTCAGATCTATTGTCAGTGGTTATCCCACCGCTACTAATCTCACTAGCTATAATAGCTATAATGATCATGTTAACATACATGTTTAAGAAAAGATAGAGTAGCTATATACTAGTCTTTTTTTATAATAAAACATACTATTTCCTCAATTGACTCTCTATTAATGGCAATATCTTCTTAGTCTTCCACTTAACATATCTAAGGAATAGCTTTAGACCTAGACGGACAGGAATCATATGAGGCTCCTTGATATAGTATTTATTCATAATATCCTCAGCCCAATATAGTGCGTGGAATAGACATTTCTTCATTACCTCTATATGTTCTGGTTTAATAGCGTTCCTACGGAACCAGTCACGGTTCTTAAGCAAACCCATTGGTACAAAGAACATTGGCACAATAATACTACGGTAAGGCTTCAACCTATCAAGCATTTCAGCTGTATAAGCTACATCACCTGGTTCTTCCTCTGGCAATCCCAGTATTAGTGTAGCAGCTGGTATGATCTTGTTTTCATGCATTATAGAGAAAGCATCTTCTACAACACTAGGCCATTGTTCAGGACTATATGGTGCTGATTTAGCAGGCATAATGATCTTTGCTAGTCTAGGGCTAAGAGTCTCTATACCAACTTCTACACCCATAAAGTTTTGTCTTGTGAGTACATAGTCGTTCATAATCTTTGATACAAGCCCATACTCTTCTTCAGCATACTTTATAGCTGCTAGACTAGAGTGTGCCCATGCTAGTGGACCGTCTGTAGTTTCATACCATAGCTTGTGTAGTTTAAGTATGGGTTCCTCCCTAGGCTTTACACCATCACCTCCATACAGTAACACGTCTTCACTATGGAATATAACACCATTTATACCATGCTTTAGGTTAACCATTATTTCAGCACGGATCTTATCTAGAGGTATAAACCTTAGTGGACGAAGTGTTACACTACAGAACTTACAGCCACGTGGACAGCCACGCATAATCTCTACAAGACCGTTAACACTACCTCCTTTAATTACAGGGATTTCCTCAATACTAGGTGCATCCTCAATACCAACATAGACATAGTCTGGTAAAGGTTCTCCTCTAAAAACTCTCTCTACAAGACCAACTATAACTTTCTCAGCTTCACCATCAACAACTGTATCAACACCCCACTTCTTCCAAGAACCAAGCTCCCACAACCACTGCCAAGCAGCTGGCCCACCAACAATAATCTTAACCCCCTTCTCCTTAGCCTTTCTAACGACACTACTCTCCATAAAACGTTTGAAACTAACACGATTAACAGGCTCCTTACCAGTTATCATCCACCACTCACTACTAGGTGGGCCGAAGGCAAAGAAGTCGTGGTGGCCGATCATGAGTATTTTCATAGAATCTAGGTGTTTATATAGATGATCCGGATCTATAATAGCTGCTCTATAACCAGCGTCAACTAGTACAGCTTCAACCTTTCTTAAACCATAAGATGCCTCAATAGGCTTACCCTCACTATCAACTTTAATCTTAGGTGCTGCAAGCCACATCCAAAGCTTTTCAGGTAAACCTATTGCTGGACCCGTTGCTAGAAATCCTAGAAACTCTTTCCCATGGTGATTGCTCATCATAGTCCTATCTGTTGATATAACGATCTCGTATCCAGGCATGACCCATCACCCCTCTATTATATTATATTCATCTACACTATGTTTTCTTAGAACTTCTATGAAATCATGCATTCCATGTTCAATATAGTAGCTTATATTACTTAGACTCTTGTTATCAACAAATCTATCGAGATCAATTGGTCTAGATCCAATATAGTATATGTTTATTGAATAAACTATATTGTTTTGTATAAAGTCTCTAAGAAACTCTATGTATTCAGGTCTACCTCTAGGTGATACAACGTATATGTTGAACAACCTATATCCTTTAGAGCCAAGCATGTATATATCCTTTAACAACTTTTTTGAAACACTAGCTCCACTACTAAATACTAAGACTATGTTATAGACTCTAGTTCCTCCCTCCACTAACACCACCCCTACGTAGTTTTTCAAGAAAATCCCCAATACCTTTCTCAATAGCTCTCAGATCTCTAGTATATTCACCATCTTCTAACTCGCTAATGACACTGTGTAAGTAGTCCTTTAACTCACTAAAGTGTTCTCTTAAAAGTTTTAAGAGAGCATCACGTTTAACACAAAACCATACCCTCCTACGAGGACCAATAATCCTCTCTATAAGAAGCTTTTCTTCAAGCAATCTTAGACTACTAGATAAATGGCTTTTAGCATAGCCAGTCTTTCTCCTAAGATCATCTAATGACATAGGCTTAGATTCAATTAAGAGTACTGTAAGTATAACTGCAGCAGCTATTGGTAAACCAAGCATTTTCAACAACTTAATAATGTTTACAGCAATACCTAGCATTCCACCCACACCTACTGTACGGTTTGTTCCGAAAAAACCGAACCCCCTACCCTAGTACTAGTAATACACTAGCTTATAAGATTTAAGCTAATACGGTCTCTAAGTAGAATACTAGAGCTTAACGGATAGAGTTAGTGTAAAGCTATCTCTTAATAATATAGACACCAGCCACCACTAGTATTACTAAGGCTATAGATAATGCTATATAGAGTTTACAGTATAATGGTGGTTCAACAACTGTGATAGACTTTGTATAAAAAGTAGTCTCTACTATAGTAGTCGTTGTTGTCTCTAACACAGTATACCTTGATACAAGACTGGATGCTGATACTAGGTGAATACACGCAACCCTATTAGCTGAGACATTATAGCTAGACAACATACCATACTGTTCAATACTTGTAAGTACAAGTAAGTCTATAACAAGTGGAGCAACACCACTATCAACAGCATCACTATCACCACCTCCAAAAAACCACTCACTAGACTCACTAAGTACAGGGCGTATCCTCATACTACTAAAACCATCATAGCCAAGTACAAGTACTGTAAAAGACCATTCCATAACACTATCTGTATCAACTAGTAGAGACTTACAAATAGATACTACAATAGAGTTCTCCAAATGATCAGCATAGATACTGAAGCCCTCTCCTTCTAAAACATATGAACCATTAGAATAGTATATAGCTGGCTTCTCGCCAAATGGAACAGGTCCTACACCCCAGCCAGGTGTCACTAGTATAGCATAATGCCATCCATCAACAATCTCTACATTAGCTCCAAAACTAGACTTATTTAACAATATATCCTCTCTAGTAGTTCTAACATAAACCTGTATATACTGTAGACTAAAGTTGTTAGGAGCATTCCATGGATTACCTCCAAGTTCTCTAAGATAGATTCTAAAGACAATATAGTCTATACAATCCTCTACTCTAAAACCTATTAAATCAAAAACACCGGGTTGGAAAACACTATTTGTTGGATAAACATATGAGCCAGGTCCATGATCGTCTCCAACGGGATCGGGTATTTCTAAAACAACAGCACAATTATTAGAACTATAGACTACTATAGAGAATAATATTGTAGAGAGCAGTATAGGTAAGACTATCTTTAGGAGCCCTGGCCTAACCATACATTGTTTCATAACCAATACTCCTAGTGAGAATAAGTGTTTATAGATATTAAATACTTAACCATAAGCTTAGAGAACCCCTAACAGCTGGTCAAGGATTAAGTAGTGGAGCTAGCCTCCACTTAGTCTTATATATAACGTGCTCACCTAGCTCTAAAACTACTGGTTTAAAGTGTACTCTAACAACGATCCACTCACTACTATATTCAAACCATAGACCAGATACACTAGAGGTATTACATACTTCTATCTCAAAAACCATTCCACCTACATAGTCTATGACACCGAAACTCTCCATACCCTCCATTTGTCTATAAGTCCACGTAGTTTTATCAATAACAGTTGTACCATTAACAAATCTATAGAATTGATAGACACCATTAACTCCATGTGGAAGTGTTAAAGCTAGTTCTATAGAGAAACCCCAGTCTACATTCCAACTAGGATCACTGGCTATAGATACTGGCTTACTACCATTATTTGCTAGTATATATGTTATATCTATAGAGAATGGATCATCTTCTAAAACACTAATCTTCTTTATAAAGAGCACATTAGGAGCATCTACTTCTAGAAGAGTATATGCTGTAATAGTGCTGTCTTTTATTGATACATTGAATTCTTTAAAATAGATCTCTCCAGGCCATGGATGTTTGTTTGCCGGTATCCACTCATATGGTAGGTTGTACACAGTTCCTCTTTTAACAGGGTTTACTGGATTGTACTTGTTGCTACAGTAGATCCATTTTATAGGTTTCATACCCTCTTTAATGTTAAATACTATAGTCTTAACTCCATCATCTATAACTAGGTAGTCTCCGCTAACATAGATCCCTCTATCAATACAATATTCTATCCTAGATGTATGGAGTAGTGTTATTGGGAGAGCTGATACTATTATTAGAGATATTATTATTAAAGACTTGATCATACTGGATAGGTATAGGTCTATGTAGACAAGTGTTTTAACAGTAGCTCTAACTATTTCTATGATAAGTATTGAGGAGGATAACGATAACGGTATTGTTAGTAGTAGTAGGTATTGAGGCCATTTAACAGGCCATAGTATTAGGAATAATGTATAGATAGTTATCCATAGAGCAACTAATGGTTTTCTAAAAACTGTTAATGGCAACCCTAGATAGCCTAGTATTAGTAGTACTAAGCCAGAGTCTACTATAAATGCTCTAGAATGCCATTCTCTAGCTGAACTAGTTGTTATCCATAAAAACTGTTGGTATGGAGGATAATGTGTCTCTATAAGAACCTTTTCTGAATAACCTCTATGATAGACTAGTGACTTGTAGAGTCTTGTCTCAGTTAATGGTTTGTAAGGGTCTAACCATACACTAGGGTTTAGTATGTAGAAGCATAGGGCTGTAGCTATTATCCATATTACTGTATAGATGAGCATTCTCTTCTTAAACAGCATCCTAACTCTATACTCTCCACTACCTCTCCTAACATCTATGAATGATTTAAGCAGTAGATATAATGGTATAGATGCTAGTGCAAACAATGACGTATACTTAGAAGCTAGAGCTGCTCCAGCAAGTAGTGCTGAAAAATAAACTCTCCTACCATTAACTCTACTCCATAGCAGAGCTATTGAAGCTAGTGTAAATAGTGATGCTATAGAGTCTAGATACACTTCAGAACCATACTTTATAGACAATGGCTCACAAGCATAGATTATACCAGCAAATGGAGATAGTATTGTAAGTATTGGAGCTACTAGACTTGATAAATAAATGTTAGTATACCTAGCAGTCTCCAATGGATCACTAGTGTTGGATAACTTTATAGCTAAACCATAGATTATCTTAACAAGGTATGGATGCTCAATATTATACTCATAACTAGTAAGACATGATAAATTCCCCTCTAAAACACATTCTCCAAGATCGATTGACGACTTTAGATAAGTTGGTTCATCATGATCTACCGGTATATATTGTTCAGCATACAGTTTAATAGATATAGAAACTACATAAACAACTACTATAAGAACAACCAATACCGTCCATGAAGCTTTTCTAACAAATAGCTTCTCCAATACCCATAAACCTCTTACACCATCTAACTACTACTTAACACCTATTATCTCCTAACCCCCTCTATCTCTACTAGATATGGAATAGATTAATTAGCTTCTATAAACACATATTGACTACTATAAGTAGCTGGTGGGGAGTTAAGGTAGCTGGAATTGCTTATTGACAAGTACGGTAGACCACTGACACATATGAGGATTAGTGTTACTAATAGGTGTAATCATGAGTGCTTATTCTGTCATCATGAAGGAATAAATGATCAACTGTATAGTGAACTAGATTTTGATGACTGGGTTTTTGTAGTAGATGTAGCCTATAGTCTTGGTATAAAGTATTATAAGATTACTGGTGGTGAACCGCTACTTAGGAGTGATATAGTTGATATAGTTAATGGTATTAGTAGTGTTGGTGGTTTAGTCTCTATTGTGACTAATGGTTCTTTACTAAAACATTATGCTAAAGATCTCTCAGAGACAAAACTCTCACATATCAACGTTAGTCTCCATTCTCTAAGAAGTGATGTATTCTATAGAATTACTAGAGGCTACTTAGATAGAGTGTTAGAGGGTATTAGAGAAGCCTTAGACTATGGTATTAAGGTTAAGATAGACTATGTAGTACTGTCTATAAATATAAAGGAGTTTAGAGACATCCTAGATTTTGCTGAAAGAAAAGGTATTGATATAAACATTATAGAATTAATACCACTAGGTATTTCTAGAGAAGACTATAATAGACTACACACACCATTAGACAAGATCATAGATTACTTGGAGAAGCATTCTATAGAGAAACATATACGGGAGTTCCAGTCAAGACCAGTCTACATACTATCTAGTGGAGTAAAGGCTATAGTGATCAAGGGGTTCTGTAACCCAGAACTATGTATGAAGTGTACAAGGGTAAGGATGACGCCAGATGGTAGGATAAAGACATGTCTCTTCAGAAACGATAACTTGGTTAATGCTAGAGAATACATAGTTAATAGGGATCGTGAGGGGTTGATAGAAGCTTTTAAGAAAGCTAATATGCTTCGTGAACCATTCTTTAAACCAAAGAGGAGGGGTTAGAAGAATTGTCTATGGTTAATATTTCCAGTAAGAGAGATGTTTATCGTGAAGCTGTTGCTGAAGGCGTTATTAGGCTTAGGAGAGAGACTGTTGATAGGATCAAGAAGGGGTTGGTTGAGAAGGGTGATGTATTTACTGTTTCCCGTATAGCTGCTATACAAGCTGTTAAGAAGACACCAGACCTTCTTCCACTATGCCATAACATACCAGTTACACACGTGGGTGTTGATTACGAGTTCCTTGGTGGTGATAGGATTAGGGTTGTTGTAAGAGTTAAGTCTACTGCTAAGACAGGTGTTGAAATGGAGGCTTTAGCTGGTGTAACTGTTGCACTACTTAATATATGGGATATGGTTAAGAAGTATGAGAAGGATGAGAGGGGACAGTATCCAGATACATGGATTGAGAGTATACGTGTAGTATCTAAGGTTAAGAAGGAGTAGACTCCTCTATACCTAGTAGAGACACTATAGTATCCTAATCCTCCTAGCTTTACTAAATATAAGTCTGTAATCCTCTACATCAACAATTATTATTGTAAAAGGATACCACCATGGAACACCTTGTTTCTCTAAACAATCCCAAATCCTCTCTCTTAACAAAGCCTCTTCACTAGTCTGCAGCTCTCTATCCAATACAATAACAACATCTATATCACTTAAAGCAGTTAGTCTACCGCTAACAGCACTACCTACAACATAGGCTGCTCTAACACCTACTACAAGACTAGATATACATGTCTTAAGAGCTCCTAGATACCTCCTCCATAAACGAATCTCTCTATAATAATCATACTCACTCTTTGGTAGAGACACTTCTCAACATCCCCTCTAGCTTGTTAAGAAACTCTAAAGCATTATCCATAAATCCTAGATACTCAAGTACTTCACTATGTTCATAAGATTTCTTAAACATGTATCTTGAAGCAGTATAAGCTATCTCTAACTCACTAAGATAACGCCTATACCTTCTAACAAAACCAGCTACATAATCCTGTATATCCCTACTAGTATCTCTTATAAGTAGAGAAAGGAGACTCCTTAACTCATGTATTTCAGGTATAAATCCTTTAAATTCTAGAAATAAAGATTTAATATATAGCTGTAGACACTGCTCTACATTAAACATAGCATGATCATATAGTCCTAGCTCAAAAGCCTTTCTAGCAAGTTGGCAGAAACCATTTGCTCTAGAACGGAGCATTTCAACACGATCCATTGAACCCATTTAAACCCCCGCTTAAACCCATGCTAGGTAAATAAACTATTGTATTGGTATTAAATAGGTACCTATAGGCTGTTTCTCTCTATACGCTCTATATACTCTAGAATATCTCTAACTTCATCATATGGGTATATGTTTACAACTCCATTCCAGTCAACTAGTATAAGTATGGGCTTTACAACATAAGTACCCTTAATACATGGCCATACACTATATCTTAGTAGTTTATATATGTATGTAAAATCTGCTCTAAGCTTAACACCAACTCTATCACACTCTCTAATAACAAGCCTAGGTATGTCAACTAAGTGTGTACCCTCCTTAACAACAACCCGTATTCTCGACGAGACTATATGATATGCTTTAACAGTCTCTAACGCACTAGATATATTCTCTCTAGCACGCTTATCAGCAACACATACATTCTGATGACTAGTGCCAAGAAACCCCGCTATCTCTCTATAACTATAGCCCTCCAACCTATACTTAAGCACACGTAACTGTAGCTCAGTTAATAGTCCAAACACACGTCTAGCCATACCATCACCAACAGTGTTTTAACCGAGTGTGTACTAGAACATACTATGGCGGATTTGTAAAATAAGCTTTTTTGACAATAATAGAAACCCTATTATACTCCAGTACATAGGTGTTAAATAATGGTGATTTATTGAAGACAAAGCATCTATACACAACACTACTAGTTACTGGAATACTCATTAGCTTAGCCTTAGTTACGGCATATAACATGTTTAATAAGAGAGAATGTATTATCCACTTTGCAGTAGAGTTAAACGATCATTCAGCAGCTTTCTGGATAGCACTTGATAAAGGGTGGTTTAGAGAAGAGGGTATAGATGTAGACTATACTGTATTCTCAACAGGGCTTGAACTTGCAACAGCTATGGCTCGTGGAGATGTTGATATAGCAATAGCTTGTATTGGACCACTACTAGTTATTAGATCACGTGGTTCACCAATAAAACTTGTCGCTATGACACACCTCCATGGATACGCTATTGTTGTTAGAGATGGTATAGACTGTATAGAGGATCTTAGTGGTAGGACTATCTCAGTATCTGGACCTAGCTCACCAACATGGCTTCTACTCCATCTTATAGAGGAGAGGTATGGACTTAGAGGTCTTGATGTAAGGAAGATGCCTCCATACATAGCTGTTAATGCACTATTGTCCGGTAAGATTGATGCAGCTGTTCTTCCAGAACACTATGTTACTCTAGCTTCACATCTTAGTGCTCATATACTCTTACGTAGCCAGGATGTATGGCCGAGCATGCCTGGTAGTGGTGTTGTTGTTAAAGAGGATTTCCTTACTAGCCGTAGAGATGTTGTTTTAAAGATAGTACGTATTCTAGGTAGGGCTATAGAGTATATAGAGTCTAACTTTACTGATTCAGCACGTATTGTTTCTAAGTATCTTGCTAGTGATCCTGGGGTTATGGAGGAGTCTATGAGTTATCTAGACTATACACTTGATATTAATGTGTCTAGTATAGAGTTGTATGTAGACTATCTTATCCACTATAACGTAGTTGATGAATCATTTGATATAAGCAGTTTTATTGATTTAAGCTTTTTAGGTGAGTCTAGGGGTTGAATAGATATCTTCTAGTCTCTATAACAGTTATAATATCTCTATGGTATATTGCTTCATGTCTTGCCCCACAACACATACTCCCATACCCCCATGACATACTGTATGCACTTATCAATCTCATCTTATACAAGAACCTCCTAGTTAATATTGGCTGGACTCTCCTACGTGTCTTTATAGGTTTTTCTCTAGGGGTACTGCTTGGATTAGGTCTTGGAGTACTTGTTATACTCTATAGTTTCCTACGAGACATCGTATATCCATTTATAACACTTATAGTTGTTACACCATCATTTGCCTTCATACCCCTACTAATGATTTGGATAGGTCTTAACGACTTATTAGCAATAACAGCTGTAATAATATGTACTTGTTTTCCAATAACACTCTCACTATTAAGTGCTGTAAAAAGTATTGATCCAGACCTAGTTGATGTAGCACGTTCTCTTGGTGCTGACAACAGGGTTCTTATAAGAAAGGTTATACTACCACTAGCACTAACACATATAGCTTCAATACTTAAACTAGAAGCTGGACATAGTTGGAGAATTGTTTTTGTAACAGAGTTTCTAGCTCTATCAACTGGTCTTGGAGCACTTATGATGAACTCATACTCTATACTACGTGTTGATGAGGTTATAGCACTAGTTATTGTTGTTGGTTTACTAGCACTAGTTTTTCAATATATTATAGAGTATATTGAGTCAACTATTATGAAGAAATGGGGTTTCATGGAATGACTACTATAGAACTAGTAGATGTTAGAAACTATATTCTTAAAAACATATCTTTAAAGATAGACTCTAAAACAACATATATTATTATAGGACCTAATGGAGCTGGTAAGACAACATTACTAAAAACAATAGCTGGACTAGTAGACTATAAAGGAACTATACTTTTTAATGGAGAACCAGTAGACCATATACCTCCATATAAGCGTTCCATAGGCTATCTACCACAATCTAACGCATTATTCCCACATATGAGTGTTGAAGAGAATATATTGTTTGGACTACTAGCCCGTGGATATAGCCGTAGTGAAGCATACCGTATAACACACCATGTTATAGACTCTATAGGATTAAGTGATCTTAGGAAGAAGTATCCATTAAAACTTAGTGGTGGTGAGAAGAAACTTGTAGCTCTAGCACGTGCACTAGCTATTGATCCAGATATACTATTGCTTGATGAACCACTAACTGGTCTCCACTACGACTACTGTACTAGAGTATTAGAAGTTGTTAAAGAGTTTGGTAGAGACAAGACAGTTGTTCTTGTAACACATAGTGTTGATGAAGCACTATGGATTGGAGAGCATATTTGTGTACTAGATAATGGTGTAGTCAAGTATAGTGGTGCTATAGAGGAGTTTATGAGGAGTATAGACAAGTATCTATGGTATATAAATTCTATAGAGTGTACTATAGATGGTTATGTAGAGAACTTATTAGTAAGGCTTAAGTGTAATAGCATAAATCTTTATGTACCAATAGATATGATCGGTTCTGCTAAAGCTAACTTAAACTCCATAGTCCATGTAGTTATACCATATGACAAAGTATTCCTTTCCAAGAATCCATTCCATCCATCAATAAATAGCTTTAAAGGGGTCATAGAGGATGTTAATAGAGACTATGTAGTTGTTAGGATAAGTGACTCCATTAAATTAAAGACTCTAGGATACAGACTATCTATCAGTAATGGAGACTATGTCTATGTAAAAATTGGTTTAAAATACATGTACATATTCTAATTAACTGTATTATTAAAGAACCATATGTTAATAAATTCTAATAAATAGAGCAACATCCATGTATATCCTACCACCACTACTTCCTTACTAAAACTATTTAATAACTTCTTTAAACAATTTAACTAATTGATCTATAGTATCGTGTCTTAGCCTTTCATACTCTATCTTAAATAATTGGTTAAGATAAGCCTTTACTACATCAAAATACTTTACCTTAGTACCTCCTCCTACTAGTATTGCTGAATACACTATTGCTCTTTGTTTTGAATTTAGTTTTATACCTAGTTCTTTCTCTAAATTCTCTATAGCCTTACTAACTTCTGGAAAGCTTTAGCCGATAACGTGTCTATGAAATCCTCTATCTCTCCCGTAGATCTATCATAGCTAATATATTGGGAAATTATTAGTAGCCCTACCTTCTTTCCATTCTCTAGCTCTACATCTAGTCTAGCAGTATTCATACTGCTATCCTTTACTGAGTATTTTATATTAAGTGAATTAAGTATACCCAAGATAGAGGATCTTATACCTCTATCTTCATCACCTACAACTATAATATATCTTAATCCTTCATCAAAACCTCCATTAACTTATCAATATCACTACTAAGCTGTAGTCTAATAGTTTCTTTTAGACTATCATAACCTCTACAATTGATTATTATAAACTAATGTATTATTTGCTCTTAGAAATACTGTATCTGCCTTCTTAAAGGACTCGATATAGTCTATTAACTTAACATATTTACTCTTAATATATTCTTTTGACTCCTTTCTAGCATTAATCAACTTAGATAATAGTATTCTATAGAATACTAGCTCTGTCAATCCTTCTACAAATACTAGGACTATCATAAAGTAGTTCACCCACGGAAATCATACTCTATATCCTTCCTAAGTTTCTCAACAACACTAAACTCGTAGCAACTAGCTTTAAGCACGCCATCATCTAGTCTTAACCTATAAAAGCTTGTCTCATTCTCTAACCCATGCTTTTTAACCATATCTACAAGTAAGTCAATAAACTCTAGACTATGTGTTGATACAAATACCTGGTTTCCAAGATCTTTGATAGAGTCCACCATAGCCTTAGTAAGTATCTTAAGTAGTCTATAATGCTGATGTACTTCAGGTTCTTCAATAAATATTACACCCTTCTTTACAGATAAGAGCAGTAGTAGATTAATTAACGTATACTTTACTCCATCACTAAGATAGTAAATAGGCATTGCATAATCACTAAATACTGCATAGAGGATTGTTCTCCCTGCCTCTTTTAGAGGCTCCACACTCTCTATACCAGCTATATTCCTAAGGACTTTAATTAATTGTTTCTTAAAGCCTATCCCATACCTATTAATTAGTAAAGAATATATCTCTTCAGGTTCACCATAAGATTCTACAATAACCCAGTCTATAAATATTGATGAAATACTTTTACCTTTAAACTCCTCTACTTCAATAACATTATACCTTCCACTATCATCCATGTATAACCTATACGTATAGTTATAGAACCCGCTAGCTTTAACTGATAAGCATACTACTTTATTAACATCTAGACCACGTTTCTCTAACACTTCAAGATCGCTGCTTGATGGAAATACATGTTTTACTATAACATCCTCACTATTATGGCTATGTAGTACTAAGTGTATTTTAAATCCATTAAAAGCATTATCAGGTTCACTAAAACCTCTATAGAATAGACTAAGAACACTGGATCCTCCTATCCATCCATGTCTAGTACAGATCCTGTGAATAGGGTTTATGCCAACGACATCACGATAAGCTGATGCACCTATATAGAGTGCTTCTAGAAGAGATGACTTACCAGAACCATTCCTACCAATAATAATGTTTAGATTCTTAAACCCCTCTACTACACCATTCTTTATCCCACGAAATCCATGTATAACAATAGAGGATATTCTAGTTCCCATCAACGGGTATCAACCACTAACTGTACCATAACCCACCTATATCCTTTAATGTAATATCATGTTTCAATAGTATTAAATAGATATGGTCTTTCTAGCTAATTCCATATAGTATCTAGTTATTTGTGGATAGTCTTTATCCATAAACCCGTTTATCGATGCAGTCATGTACATAGATGATATTGTTTCTGAAAGATTTGATGGAAGCTTTCTAGCTTTAAGGCTCATAGCTATATACTGGTAGTCTTTACAAGCCATCCATGTCTTAAACCTGGTTTCTTCTCCTCCATAACCCTGCTCCAGTATCTTTCAATAACTTTTCCAAACCATGTGTTGCGGGATATCTCATAGAATAGCTCTAGTTCAACACTCCATGACTCTAGTAGCATAAGGCTTTCAGCTAGTAGTGCTGGTATTGATAACCCTATATTGTTTAATGCTAGCTTTATAACAGTTGCTCTAGGTATCTCTCCTACGTAGTATACTCTAGAACTATAATCACCTATAACCTTCTCTACTCTACTATAGAGTTCTTTCTTACAAGCAACTATTGATAAAAGCCGTAGCAATGTTTATATGATTGTATATGTTTTTATATGTTTTGATGGTGTGGAGTGGTGGAGGAGTTTCTTAGTCCTCGTGATGTTTGTAGGATTCTTGGTGTGTCATATATTACGTTGTGGAGGTGGATAAGAGAGGGTAGGATAAGGGTTGTTAGGAGTCCTAGTGGTCGTTACTTGATTCCACGTAGTGAGATTGAGAGGCTTAGAGGTGAGGAGAAGAGAGCTGAAAGGGTTAGAGCAGTTATTTATGCTCGTGTAAGCTCTAGTAAACAGAGGGAGCAAGGAGATCTTGATAGGCAGGTAGAGTTACTTAAGAAGTATGCTAATGAGATGGGGTATATCATAGTAGATATTATAACTGATGTAGGTAGTGGACTAAAGGAAGAACGTAGAGGATTAAAGAAGTTATTGGGAATAGCTACTAATGGAAGAGTAGATGTAGTTCTTATAACCTATCGTGATAGACTAACAAGGTTTGGGTATAAGTATCTACAATTCTTCTTTAAAGAACACGGTGTAAGAATAGAGGAAGTACTACATGAGGAGAAAGAACCACTAGAAGAACTAGTAGAGGATTTCCTAGCAATAATAGTCTCATTCGCTGGAAAAATATACGGTAAACGTAGTCACAAGGTAAAGAAACTAGTAGAACATAACAAAAGATTCCTAAAGGAAACATTACCAATAAACATAAGGAAGTTGCTAGAAGAGAAACGATAAGTTTATATACATTTATATTCAAAAATATACTTGGTATCTCCGATGAGGGGGGAAGACCACCTTCATTAAGGCGGTTCCCCAAGGAAAGTACATGCTAACCCTTAAGGCTCGTGGAATACTAGTAGAGGGTTCTCTTGAAGAGCTAAGAGAGGAAATATACCATACACGTAGAGCAATACAATACATAATTGACTGTCTATGGGAACTAGATAAACTACCAAACACTAACCAGTTACACCAAATGTTCTACAAGCTATTGAGGAGACAAGGATTCCGTGCTCACCAATCTAAACAAATATACAAGTATGTTAAAGCAATAGTAAAATCAGCTAGAGAGAACGGAGGAGGAAAACCAATCCTAAAGAAGCTAACGGCACGACTTGACAAATACGATGCAATGGTAGACCTAGAAAACAAGTTAATAATAGTCAGGATGAGAAATAAAGAGTTTAAGATAAAGCTACTACACCGTAGAGACTACATAAGAAAATTCATTAGACACAAATGGTATGAGATTATAGTAAGTATTAATAGACAAGGAAGAATATGGGTATCCATACCCTTTAGATGGATGTACAAACCATATAAGCCTAGGAGAATTATCTCCATAGACATTAATCTTAGGAAGATAGTTGTCTATAATGGCTGGTGTGTTAGGAGGATGGATACTAGGTATGTTGAAGCGTTATCGTTGAAGATTCATGCTGAGAAGATCCAGAAGAAGTATCCTAGGATGTGGAGATATAGTGAGAGAATACTTGGTAGGATAAGGAGTCTACATAGGAGGGGTAGGAACATAGTTGTTGATTGGCCCCATAAATTCGCTAAGTATATAGTCTTGAAGGCTAGAAGGACATGGAGTGTTGTTGTTCTAGAGGATTTAGAGGAGCTATGGAGTAATGTTTCTAGGAAGTCTTCTAGTCTAGCTGATAAGCTATCGAGATTTGCTTACCGTAAACTACAATTAGCGATAATAACTAAGGCTGTAGAGTATAATGTACCAATAATCCTTGTAAACCCTAGAAATACCTCAATAACATGTCCAAGGTGTGGAGTAAGGCTATCCTATAACTACAGGCTAGCATTGTGTAGGGAATGCGGATTCATTGGTGATAGAGATACAGTTGGTGCAGTGAATATCTATATCCGTGCTCATAGGGGGATGTCTCCCCTCTAGGGGTGGGGGAGAAACGCTCCCCCAATGAACAATGAAACCCGAGGAAGGGGGAGAACCAAAGATGAACCGATGACAATTCATATAAAAACATATACAAACATATAAAGAGGTGAACCCTACACTCCATAGCTTCACTAGTACTTCCATAAACAGGTGCTTCAACATATCCTATACCATGTTTCTCAAGATAGGAGGCTGTTCTAGAACTAGCTATTGGTGTAACAGTACTAGCATTAACAAGCACTGACCCCTCTCTAGCATACACTACACCATCCTCTCTATAAACTATGTCGTAGAGAGCTTCATCACCAGATATGAAAGCTATAGCAACACCAGCTCGATCAAATAGTTCTCTAGGAGTATTAACTACTTCTACACCAGTCTCTCTAGCCAATTCTTCAGCTTTCCAATGACTACGATTATAAACTACTATACTATAGCCTTTCTTAACAAGACATCTTACTAAGTTAGAGCCTATAAGACCTGTGCCGATAACGCCAACATACATAGTCTAACCACTCAATAATGAGTATTTACTAGTAGGGGATAAAAAGTTATTACTTAAGGAATGTGCTAGTAGTTTTATAGGGGTAGTCTTCTTGTTTGAATACTTCTTCATATACTCTCCAATAGTAGTTCATATGATTTTAATAGTATTCTGCATTGATACCTGGCTTAACAAGAGAGTTAGAGTTACTTATCTAATACTTACATACACTATACTATTACTATCAGTAATTAGTATCTATTGCTATATAGGTGTTTTAAAAGATGATCTAGAGAGTTTAAAAGAGAGTGGTTTAAGTAGAGAGCTCATGCACAAGACTGATCCTGTTGAAGCAGCTATAAATAGCCTACTATTCCCATCAACACTACTCTATCTATTCATGTTCTTCCTACCATTAATAATATGGTTTAGATTTGAATCAGATAAAGCATTCCATCCATGGAAGTATAAACGTACTTTTGAAGAGCTTCAAGAAAGCTTTCTAGGTTTATCAACAATCTACTACTTCTACAATACTGCTAAGAGAGATACGTTAGTCATACTGAGTATGATGGTTATAGCAGCATTTACAGTATTCTCTACAGGAATGCTTATACAAATGACTATAGTATCATGTAATATCATTTCTCTAAGACACTGTATAATAAGCAACTATACTGGACAAACTCCAATACTAGTATCAATAGCTATAACAATAGTTGAAACTTTTACACTAGTATACATAGCCATAAAGCTTTTAACAAGAATCCATAAACCAGTCTACACCACCTAGTAACCTTATTTAAAGATGAGGAGAATTAAGAAAATAAGGTATAGATAGCTAGTAGTGTAGACTAGTTATACACCTATACTATATTGGTGGGTATAGTGGTTCAAGAGTATACTAGAGTAAGCTCTATAAGTATTAGGGGATTTAGAGGAATAAAGAGTATAGAAAAGAATCTAATAGAAGGTTTTAAGGGAATAAACATATTTGTTGGTAGAAATAACTCTGGTAAGTCAACAATAATTGAAGCAATATACCTTGCAACAACACTTGAAAAACACGATATTCTAGATAGAATACCGCTTGAATATGTTATTAAGAGACGGGGCTGGTACGGGATTAGCGTTTTACAGGATATAGTTTATAAGAAGATGGATAAAGCATCTATAACCGCACACTATATAGATGGAAGTAAGATATCATTAGAAATAGCTTTATATAAAAAAGACACTATTGAATACCGGATCTTTAGTCAGAGAGCTACTAGTACATTAAGACTTAGTTTTAAGAGTAAGGGTAGGACTAGTGGATTAATAGGTGTTAAGGAAGGTAGAAGTAATACTGTATTTATTGACTGGAATTTAGTAAGTAGATTTGGTTTACCAGAGAAAGTGTATTCTCTCCTACTAGAGTATGGAGGGAAGGATGCAGAAGAGTACTTAGCTAAGGTTTTTAAGACACTTTATAAAGGTTTTGAAGAGTTTAAGACATTAAAGAAGGGAGATCAATGGGTTTTATCAGCTATTTTTACTAAATACTCAATACCTATATACCTACTTGGTGACGGGCTAAGATACACGTTTTCATACATTGCATTACTAGGTAGTATTGAGAATGGAGTTGTAGTTGCTGAAGAGCCGGAGCTACATCAACATATTGGTAGTCTAGAGCTTTTATCAGAAGCTATAGTGAAAAGCTTTATTGAACGTAAGAACCAGTTGTTTATTACAACACATAGTCTAGAGTTTATAGACCTTATGTTAGAGAAGGCTAAGAAGTATGGTGCTGGACAAGAGCTTACTGTATATAGGGTTTATCTTAAAGAAGGCTTACTTGGATATAGACGTTATAGCTTTAAAGATGCTTTAGAGCTAAGGAAAGAGTTAGAGCTTGATTTGAGGTTTTAGTATTGAGTACTAAGACGTATTTATTCTTAGTTGAAGGAGTAGATGATGAGGTGTTTTATGAGAAACTTATTGTAAAACTTGTAAATGCTAGAGTTTGTGAGTTAGATGAACTACCAGATACTATAGGAAATTTGTTGAAGAGGAGACGTGATGTTAGGTTGTTTAGAGTAGATAGTGTTTTCATAGCTATAGTTAATTGTGGAGGATACGATAATGTTAAGAGATATCTTAGAGAGTTGTTAAAGTATGAAGAACTTATAGAGTGTATTAGACAGGGTTTATCTAATATTATAGTTTCTGCAGATAAGGATAAGAAGCCATTAGAGTCTATACCCGGTGTAGTAGATTCAGTAAAACCTGAAATAGGGTTTAGAGTAGTTAGGAATAAAGACTATCTAGAAATCATTCTTCAGGATAGTATTACTCTCACTATAAACTTAGTAGAGCAGGGAATCGATCATGGAGTAAAAGCGTTAGAGGATCACATTGAAGAAGTTGCTAAACAAGTAGAGTCTACAATAGCTAAGGCTATAGATGAGGTAGAGAAGGTTTTAGGTAGAAAGCTTAATTCAAAACAAAGAGTTGGTGTATACGAGGCTATAATTGTTAGTAATAAAGGTGTGCCTTCACTAATATCATACATTATTGATAAGACTAGAGAAGATGAGTTAGAGAAAAAGCTTTCTAAACAAATAAGAGTTGTTAAAGCTATTGTCGAGAAATAGCCTTGACTATATCGGTACTACAAAACCCCATTTCTCAAGTGCTCTAGCAAGTTCTCTGTGTGTCTTAGCATACTCGTCAAGCGGTATACCCTCATTTATAGCATCTAGTGCTTGTCTAACAGCCATAGCTCCAGCACGTGGCCCATCAGGATGACCTATAACTCCACCGCCAACCTGTATTACCAAGTCTTTACCAAGATACTTTACTACAACTGGTAGTGTACCTGGATGCAACCCCCCTGATGAGACTGGGAATGCCGGTTTTATATGATACATCTCCTGCTCTAGATGGAGTTCGTCACCAGGTTCTGGCTTGTAGTGTTTCTCTCTAAGTATACCAGCATAGTTTAGTACATCCTTTGTCTTAGCTTCTAGTTTACCAACACCAGGTGTACCTATGTGTATCTGGTCAACACCTATTATACGGTATAGTTTTGCTAGTACATACATTGATATACCATGGTATGGGTTGCGGGTGAAAGCTGCATGCATTGCACGATGAGCGTGTATAGCAACTCCATGTTCTTCAGCAAGGTCTCTAATATAGGTTAGTGCAGCCCATCCAGTTACAACTACATCAACCATTACATAGGGGTTTCCATAATCTACTACAAGCTTAAGCCTCTTCTCCATCTCTCTTACATCACTTGTTATATTAGCAAACCATACCTTTCTCTCACCAGTCTCTTTCTCAACACGATCAATAACCTTCATAATCCTCCTAGCTCTCTCTTCAAACCTACAATATGATGGGCTAACAAGGTTTTCATCATCCTTAATATAGTCCATACCACCAACAAGTATCTCATAAGCAAGCTTCTCAACTTCATCAACACTGTACCCCACCTTAGGCTTAGGTACAGTACCAACAATAGGTCTATCATAGACTTTAAAGATCCTTCTAACACCCTCAATACCCTTACTAGGACCCTTAAAATGCTTCAAGAAGTCATAGGGTAGGTAGATATCCTCTATACGTAGCCCTTCAACACGTCTCATACCAAATATGTTTCCAGCAACAGATGCTAGAAAACCAGGCATATTACCTTCTTCAAACAACTCTACTGGATAAGCTATACGTACAACAAAACTCCCATCACCAAGGTCTTTGAAGTAATAAGCCTTACCCATAAGCTTGTCAAGCCTAGCCTTATCATACCATGTATATAGCGTAGTCCATGTACCAGTACTAGACTCAGCAGCAACACCACCAGCAGCATCCTCAACACTAAACCCTTTAGCAGGCTTAATACGGAAAACAACTATCACGTCACGATCAAGGTCTGGCTCATAACCCTTCTTAATAAAAGCAGGATAGGGTTCAAATTCTTTAGCCACAGCTAATCACCTATAAAGACTTTTACTAAATCCTAGCTCTTAAAAATTAATAAAGCTTACTCCTTACTCAAGTTGTATAAAATAAACGAAT
>Ga0190312_1000193_pt1 | contig 22514 bp, 16 predicted proteins | sample 487007910_MG_FD_165046 | JGI IMG/M metagenome (GOLD analysis project Ga0190312, IMG submission 165046) | Hydrothermal vent sediment bacterial communities from Southern Trench, Guaymas Basin, Mexico - 4870-07-9-10_MG | ecosystem: Environmental > Aquatic > Marine > Hydrothermal vents > Sediment ... | reverse complement strand
GTCCACTACTTACTAAGGTCATTAAACAACAATCTTCTGCAATTACTCAGCAGCACAATATTGCTATACTATTATACTAGTTTAGCAGTATACTTATATGATAGTATTTTCAAACAAATAATTAATGAGAGTTATCTCTGTTAGAAACGAAACATATGAAAGATTTAAGAAAGTTAAAAATTTACTTAAAGCCAAAAGCTTTGGAAAAACTATTGATAAGCTTGTAGATGTTTTCTACGAAGAACGTAAACGTTGCTTCTTGAAACTCATTGAAGAAACTCGTTTACCTGAAAAAGAGGTGAAGAAAGTTGAAGAAGCAGTCAAGAAAATCGAGAACAGAGAGTGGTGGTAAAGTAGTATTAGATACATCTTTCATTATTGAGCTATTAGATAGAGGGCGAGAAAATTTAGTATATCTTCTAGCCGAGTACGATGAAATCATTATTTTGTAGATAAGTCTATACGAGTATCTTTATTGACATAAAGTAGGGAGAAAAATTAGCGAAGAAGAACTTGCAGAAAGAAAAGAAAGGTAGAATCCTTGGGTATAATTAACTACGGTAACCAGAAATTAATTGAAAAGCGCTTAAATTTGAACTCGAATTAACTAAGAAGGGTGAGAAAATACTTTTCAGTGACTTACTTGTAGCAGCCTATGCCTTACTCTACAATGCAAATCTAGCTACACTAAGTAAAGCTCACTTCGAATTTCCTAAAAATAGACTAGTTCCTTAAGCATTAATAACTTAGAACTTTGCCTATCACTTCAACAAAGCACTATATATCTATCTGTTTTACAGGCATAAACTCTATCTTCTTCAAGACTCTAATTTGGCTTTAATCAACTTAAGTAACTCAACTTCTAGCATTCCTCATGATTAATAAATTTAATACAAAGTACTTACTATTCTTTGATTAAGTAGCCTGAAAGTATTTGCTAATTATCAGCCCCTAATTAGTGTAGCTATTAGCGATCCTATTACAAAGTAGTATATCATGTCGGAACACCAGAGCAGTGATGTTAGGTACTTTAGACTCCATGAAAGTTTTCTATAAATTCTTTTAGATGCACAAGTATCAATTAATGCTAAGATGGGAAGAAGCAATAAGAGAACAATAATTATTCTAGTTGCGTAGCTATAGTAGCCTAAAAAGAAGCCCGTAGCGAACATAACTATATATTCTGCTAGGATAAAATATTTATGAAATAAAAGTTGTCTATCACCAGACTTTATTTCCTTCTCCATTTTTTCTAAGAAACTAGCAAAACTCTTATCCATTTTTACTGCAAGCGATTTTCCTGGAAACATTAGAAATTTGAAGATATCTTTTATGAAATCAGCTGCAGGAAAGTTCTTCACCTTGGAGTCATGACAATCGCTTTTCATCACTTATTCTACTACGCTAGAGAGGCAAAATTATTCTACTCTAGCCTAGGCTTTCTTAGTATTCTTAAGGCATATTCAAGTTTACTTGGTTTTTAAACCTTTTTCTGTTAACCTATATATTTTTACTTTACCCTTCTTCTCGTATACAATGAATACTTCTTTCTTAAGCTTTTTAAAATAAGCGCAAACCTATTATAAGGAGATTAGCGTACTCACATACTCTGCTAGCTGGCCTACCTCACCTGCCTGAGACTTGTGTTTAATTTTAGGAAAAAGTATATAGATGTTTATCTTATATTTGACCCAATAAAATGAGAAAAGATTATATAATTCCATATTCTTTAAATAAATATGGAATACAAAAACCTAGCCTTACTGATGTTAGTGATGAGCCTCGTTCTACTGCCAGTAGCTTACTCTACGCCTGTTCCATCATACTTCTCTAAAGGTACTTACGCTAAATATGACCTCAAGATGACTGCTCAAGCTAAAGGCATTCAGATGACTATTACAGGTGAAACAGGCTGGGAAGTTCTCGAAAGAACTTCTACCGACTTAATTCTCCTTGTTTACGGTAAAGCCGAGTTCATGGGATTTAATGTAGAGTACAAGTACAAAGTCTACATAGACCCAAATACAGGTAAAGTAAAGAAAGTAGAGTGGATTCAGTCTACTGGAGGCCAGCAGAAACCTCTACCCGGTACAGAAATTACAGGCGAAGGAATGTGGCTGCCGACCGATGTTAAAGAAGGATCTAAGATAGTTGTAGGTAAAGGCAAAACAGCAACTATTGTTGGCACAGAAGTAATTAAAGACGCCAGTGGCAAAAGCTGGGTTTGCTGGAAAGCTGTAACCGACGAGGGAATGGAAATATATTACGATAAGACAACAGGACTCTTAATTAAAATATACTTTTCCAAGACTATGGAGACAGGACAGGTCGAGCTACTAATTCTACTTAAAGAAACAAATGTCTCTGCGGGAGCTGGAGGAATCTTAAGCATACTAGGCTACATTACTGTAGGCGGCTACGCTATACCTGTCCTTCTACTAGTAATAGCAGTTGTAGTAATAGTAGCAGTTATTGTAGTATTAGTACTCTTGCTCAGAAAGCCTTCACAGCCCACAACTGCTCCTGCGCCTCCTCCACCTCCTCCGCCACCGCCAAGCTAAACATTGTCTTAACCACTACACTAGTAGTTATTTACCCTCTACTCGAGTTATTAAAGCATAGTTTATTCATTCTTGCTTAAGGCCCGCTTCTTGTAGACATTGCTGTAGTACTTTTAGCCTCACTATTCATAGATAGACCTTTCTGAAAAATAATATGTCCTTACAGCGCACTACTCTCCTTACTAAACAAAGTTTCATTCGTTAAGATTAAGAGAAAAAGTGAATATAAAAACTGCAATCTATTTAGCAGAATATGTCCTGTGTAAGCCGACTCAGAGCCAAGAGGAGAATGTATAATATGCCTAGAATGTGTACATAAATGCGCCTTTAAAGCACTCGAATACAAACACTAGCTAAGACTAACAATATAGGCCGACTTACTTTCTTTAAACTTTTTGCAGAATATTTCTGGAATACACTCAATTACCTTACTTAAAAGGAATTCTGCTCTACTTGTAGCCTTCTTTAAGTCCTCAGGAGTATCTACATCTATCCAAGGTAGACCCTCTACGTCTTTAGCATATACTCTGTATATATTAGATATGTATTTTATTAAAGAAGAGAGCTCAACCTTCTTCTCTTGTCTAGCATACTTCAAGCACTCTTCTTCAATATTCCTGCTAACAACAAAGAGGCCTACGTCTACGTGAGTATATTTCTCAATATTTTTCCCAATATCGAGTACTCTGCCTTCAGGTGACACATATACTTTTGTCGCCTCCTCGAGACTAACTAAGCGGGGAGAAGAATCTACTCCAACAAGGAGATCGTATTCTTTATCTACTTCAAGTAAGCGAAATGGAATATGTGGATGGAAAATATGATCAGACATAGATAAGAAAGCATATTTTGATTCAAGTAAACTTAAGCCTAAAATGAAGCTATAGCCATTTCCCTTCCCGGGAGTATCATTAACAACAGTATCGTATTTTAAATCAAGTGTAGAAAAAATATCTGAAATGTATTTAGCAGTAATAGGGTTTACTACTACGTGGAATTTTCTTACACCTGCTGCGTATAGGCAAGCTACCGGATACGCTATTAGCGGTGCTCCTAGTAATTTTAGAGCTTGTTTAGGGAGTCCTCTAGTAATTTTCCTTAGTCTAGTGCTTAGGCCCGCCGCTAGTATTACTGCTTCACTCAGCACTGTAGACCTCCTCGCTTACAGGCTTCTCTAGTACTACTTCTCTTTCGACGCTTATTTTCTTAGCTCTGATGCTTTCAATGAAGTTTAGTAGCTGGTGGTATGCTAGTATACGGGCGATGTTTCTAGAGCCTAGTGGAGCTGGCTTCTTCGTGAAGAATGCGTTTATTTCGTATACTGTGCCGCGTATACCTTTGTCTAGTGCTAGTTTAGCTAGTCTAGCAAGGTCTACCATTAGTCCTGCTAGTGCCGGGCTGTCGTTTATTCTCATGTTCACTATTATTTCGTCTACAGCTCCGTTGAAGGACTCATACATTATGTGCATTGCTACAAACTTCTTGTCTCCGAGAGGCTCTAGGTAGCCTGTCGGTCTAATGTAGTTAGGTGGCTCGTAGCCTAGAATGTCTTTGACAATGCTGCTCTTAGTGCCCTTCTTGGCTTTGTTACGTTTCTCGTCTAGTAGTGCGAGGAAATCGGTGTTTCCTCCAATGTTGAACTGTGCTATACAGTATACTCTTCTGTTTCTTTCTCTGAGATGCTCTAGTATATCGGCTGTGAATGGTGTTGCTCCAGTTGCGCCGTCGTCGCCTAGTACTACTGCTCCCACTTTCTCTGCCGCCGATATTATAGCTGGGCTGTTTGCTACTGGTGTCGGTATTAGGTTTACGTAGGCTACTGGCTTTACTTCATCAGCATAGCGGAGCGCTAGGTAGGCGTATACTTGCGATGGAGCTGCTTTGCCCTTGAGTACGTCTTTCTCATATTCTAGCCAAGACTTGTAGATTTTGCCTTGCTGTGTAGTAGTTACGTCTAGTATGACATCTGGCTTGAGCTCCTTTAGTGTCTCGTAGACTCTGTCCATTGCCTCTCTGTGGCTGAGCTTCTGTACTGGAAATAGGTCTTCGACAAACTCTGCTCCGAGGCCGGGGTATACTTTTACTGCTTTAAGGGACTCTGGTACGTGCTCCATTCTGTAAAACTCTCTGGCTACTTCGTATACTGTGCGTCCCACTTTTCTGGAATCTACTTCGATTGCTCCGGCTAGCTCTAGGTCACTTATTTTTATTCCAAGGTCTACGTCAGCAAGTGGTACGCCGTATGGCTTTACTTCACCCTTCTTTATTCTCTCAAGTCCTACACTGAATATTGTCCCCACCATTCCTAATCCTAATACTACGACCCTAACCATACTCCCACTCCATATAATTATTATATATATTTTCAGGAAAGTTAGGTGAGATTGAGTAAGGAAAGTTTATTCGAAGGATAAGTTTCGGTAGAGGTTTAGGTAGAAGGAGTATATGAATTTTTCGCTATTTTTGTTTAGTAAAAAACATTCGAATTCGTCAATATATCATAATATTTAAATACTCCTCCGTCTCAAATAGTACAAAGAGAAAAAATTTTGCTCCAGCCACCACTACTGATATTTTTAATAAGTAAAAATATTTATTAGTTTAGACTGGGTGGGACGCATGGTAGCAAAACCTGTAGTTGGAAAAACTACAGACGGACCTGTCTCCAGAACTATTAATCGAAAAATATCTAAAAGAATTACAGAATTTATTCTAAGAAAGAATATTCCAGTGACTCCAAATCAGGTATCATTTATAAGTTTCCTCTTAGCCTTAATGGGCTCACTGCTCTACTTGCCTAGACTAGATCCTCTAGCAGGCCTGCTTGTTCAGATTTCTTCCATAGTTGACGGTGTCGACGGCGAGCTCGCTAGAGCTCGAGGCCAGACTTCTCCTCTAGGAGCTTTTCTAGACTCTATTTTAGATAGACTTGCCGATGCAGCTGTTGTTATAGCATTAACTATTGTTTCTGCTCAGACTATGCCTTTGATTTCTGCTGTAGTTGGTTCTTTAGCTCTACTTGGCTGCCTTATGGTAAGCTATGTTCACTCTCAGGGAAGAGCCGCACTGAAAACTCATGTGGGTGTAGTAGGTAAAGTGCCTATGTTTGCTTCACGTGACGTAAGGCTTTTCTTAGTGTTTATTGCCAGCTTCTTCTACGTGCCTTTAGTTACCTTAGCTTTGCTGGCTTTAATTACAATGAGTTATGTTATAGCTAAGACTATAGATACATATTTTCAGTTTAAAGTTAGAGAAGTTAAATGAGACTTTATTCATTTAGATAAGTAAGATAAATGAAGTAGCTATTTATATGACTTGAAGATATTCTGCTGATATATCGGCGTATTTTTGGCTAGTTAAATAGAGAAATGGTTATTAAGGGTAAAAGTATTAGAAAAACGCCATGAAGCTTATTAAGTGTAAGTCTCATAGAGGAGATTTGCCTATATTAGCTTCTATAGTTCTTATTATCTTAGCTGTAGTTGCTTCTGTAGTGCTGTTTATCTTTACTCAAAGATATGTTACTCGAAGTTGTCTTTATAGAACTATGGAAGGATTTGGTCAAGTGCTTAAAGTAGAGGGGTTTTCCGTAGTTAATTTTAAGAAATGTTTTATTTTCAAAATTTATGTCAGGAATGTTGGCTCTCGCCCCGCGAATCTTTCTTCTGCTTATCTTGAGTCTTCTCTTGGTGTTGTTACAGAAGCCTACATGTTTACGTCTCGTATACTAGATCCAGGTGAAGTGGGTGTAATTATAGCCGGATTTAATTTATCTGGGTCTAAGATTGAGGGAACATACTCTCTCAAGCTTACTGGTAGTACGGTGAGCGCTATTGCTGTTTCTTCTGATACTTTGAAAAAGGCTCCCTGTTTGAAAGTATATATAATTGACTTGAGTAGCCAAGGAGTTCCGGGCTGGTGGTCTGACCCTAAGCTAATAAGATACTATTTTGAGAAATATGCTTACGTCGAGGTAGTCGATACTTGGGATAAGCTTGACCGGCTTATAAGGAATCCTCCTCCTAAAGCTATCGTTGTTAATGCTCACGGAGAACTCGTGCCTATGCCCGATACGTGGTCTAGCTGGGGAGAATACTTTACTCGAATAGGCGAAGATATTAGAGATAGAGGCTGGATTTGGGTTAGTGTTAAAGGTTACCCGTTTTTCTACTACTTCAATGAGTCTTCGGGAACAATTGTTACTGTTGGTTCTCAGGGAGTAAATACTGTTTTGAGTGTCGTGGGAGCTAGTGCGGATTTCTGGAGTGCTAGTGATGAAGTATACGAGACATACTTGACCGAAACAGGTGTAGAGGCTTCACGGCTTCTTGAAATAAGTGTATGGAGTAAAGCCGAGACTCCGAGAGCATGTAGGCGGATTACAGGTACTGCGCCTGCAGCTATTTTCTATAGTTTCACTAAGGATGGGAAAACATACTATGGTTCAGCGGCTTATAGAATAGGTAACGGTTTTCTTATAGTAAATGGTTTTTCGCCCGACTATAGTTCTGATCAAGCTGCTAAGGTAGCGGCTATAACTGTTGCTTACATGTACTTCTACTACAGAGCAGTTAAGCCGCATAAAATATTCAAGACTCCACCCTATGTTTACGTACTTGCACTCGAAAATACGCACGGACACTGGGTCGATAAAGACCGTGTAGCTGAAGGCGCTACATGGTTTGCTTCACTGTACACACCTAATGTTGTTCTCATTTCAAGCTACAGTGATTTAGAAAACCTGATAAATAGTCCTCCAGAGAAGTGTATTGTAGTTAATGCTCATGGTGAAGCAGTACCTATACCTGATAGCTACGTGGGAGACAGTGGACCTAACTGGAGAATATGGCCTGGCAGCAGCTCTATTGAAGTATACTTGGCTAGTGTTAATCCTGCCAGCTATACTCTTTACAAGGAAATCGATGTTTCTCGGTACCCGCAGGGATTCAAAATAGTGTACGAGCACGCTGTTCTCTCGGAAGCGTGGTTCTCGATAGGAGTTTATCAGTCTCCAGGGCCGCCTGATGTAGCTGATACAACTAAACGAGTCTTTACGCTTGAAACAAGAGTTAGTGTAGATTCTCAGCCTAACCCCGACTTCTTGTTCGTTTGGGGTACTTCGACAGAATTCGGTACAAAGGCTATTGGAGACGAGGTAGAGTACTTTACATGGTACCGTGTAGAACTAGAAGTCTGCCCGTCTATTGGAGGAAAAGCCTACGGCGTCGTTAGAGTATATAAGGGAGACCAGCTTGTCGCCGAGGCCTACGAGCTCTCCGATAAACTGTACTCGTCGATAGGCTATATAGTGCTCGGCGTCTGGGGCGTCTCTGGCAGAGACGCATCTTATTTAGTGAACTACGTGGAGCTGTATAAGAGGAAAGGCAACACGTGGGAGCTCTCCTGGAGAGCCGACACAAGTAACTGGAGAAGTTTCTGGCTTGAAAACGATAAAGCAAACGACCCGTATAGGCCGCGGTGGGGCGGCTACTTCGCTAGAATAGTCTACAATATTCGCACTAAAGGATGGATATGGGTCAGTATTGTCGGATACCCGTTCTACTACGTCGTGAATGTTCACTATGCTGGTACACCGAGCTGGGGTACAGGAGACTCCGACCACGAGTGGCATATAGGAAACGCGGGAATAAACTTCATTATAAGGCTTATGGGAGGAACTGCCGGAAGCTTCTTCCTACAAGTAGACTGCGTGCTCACGACACTAGGTAGAGAAGCAGCTAACACGTTTGTTGAAGCAGAAATTCCTTCATCACTCTCATCAGACGTCGTTGTTAGAGCGCAGAGGCTTTATGATTTCTCGTCTGACCGAATCTACGTGTTTTACGATGATACTGGAGGAGATCCATCTATATCGGGAGCAGTAGCTATAAAGTATGGTGAAGGATTCCTCGAACTAAACGGCTTCTCGTACAGCATAATTAAGACATCAGAAGCCTTCGCGCTACTGCTGTACAAAAAGTTCTTAGACTCGTAAATATTTCAGAAAGAGTGAGGTTCGCCGACTTTTCTTACAACTACTAGTGACACATAGAGGTTTCGGTCTTCTTTAGGCGGGTTCCAGTAATCGTTTATGAAAAAGATCTTTAGCTCGTATACTCCTTTTTTAATATATGTTGATAAACGGTATTCTTGCCAATAGCTGCTGTTTACTTTTATTTCGCCTACTAGAGTATTGTTGAAGTATATTTGGGCTATAGGATACTCTCCTTTTGCTTTAGTTCCTTTAGCTAAAATACTGATAGTGTAGTAGCCTTCTTCAACAATTTTTAGTATTGCTGACACATAGCCGTTGCTGTACAGTGCTACTTGCCAGCCAGATATATTGCCTACTCCTTTCCTTAAAGTGAAGTCTTCTGGTTCTAGCAGTATTGCTGAAGAGGCCTTAAAGGGTACTCCTAGAGACGATAAGAGTAAGTACGAGTATTTTAGTGCCTTAAAGTAGTTTAGCTTAATTCTACTTGAAACTATTTTGAGCCAAGGTACTTGGTCTACTATAACGTAGCCTTTATCTAAAGGTATTTGTGCTAGAACACAGGGATTTGTTAGAGGCTTTATTCTGAGCTCTTTTATTTTGCCGAAAGCTACTTCATAGATATAGAGGTTACGGTCTTCTTTACCTGGTATCCACGCGTCGTTAATGAAGGCTATTGACAAAACATATGTTCCTTTACTTAGGTACGTTACGTAAGTATAGAAGGCTCGACGACTTACGTAAGTAGACCATATTCTGCTTCTATTCACCCATATTTCCATTACTGGGTAGACTCCTTGGACAGGTGTTCCACTAGCGTCAATTAATATAGCGTAGAAACCTGATTCATTAATACGCAGTACTGTTGAAATATAGCTGTTGCTATAGAGTACTATTGTGTTTTCTCTAATAGATACTACCCTCTTATTGCTTGTTTTAAATTTAAGTAGACTTATTTTAGTTAAATTATATGGCTCTACTTCCTCCATTAATATTCCCTCTGTGATAGACTCGTCTAGAACATAGGGGCCGTGTCTCCACATTTTTTCGCCTGTAGTCCAGTAGAGTAGGTTGTTTCCCATTAGCTTGACTAGATAATCTTTTACGAAAACTACTGGAGGATATCCTTGGAAATACATGAAGTTTATTCCAGTGAGCTTCTCTAGCAATTCTGTAGACTTGCCGTCGACATGATATAAGTAGAGTACTCCGCCTTTTTCGCAGAATTTTCTGAAGTACTTGATGTCTTTTTCGCTAACTGTGCTCGCTGATGCTAAAACTACATCGTATTTGCTTAAGTTGCTGGCGTCGGCTATACTGAAGTCTGCTCCCATGGAATCGAGTGTAGCGGCTAGCTCGAGTGACTTGTAGTAGACTCCTGTTTTAGCGTAAGGAGGCTTGTAGCTTGAGTAGTAGTCTATTAGTCTGGCTAGAAGTAGTCTTGCTCTAGGCTCTTCGCTGAACTTAGCTACTAGAGCAAGCTGGCTGAAAACAATTGCTCCTTTGCCGCACCTTACTTCGAGGAGCTGAGAGTAATGTAGACCTACACCTGAGCTCACTAAGCTGAAAGTAGGCCATAGAGCAGGAATAGCCAGGTCTCTGTAAGAGACTACGTGGTCTCTTCGCCAGAACCTGAAGTCTTCTATAGTCATGTTTGCGAAAAGCGGATGATCCAGCGTAATGGGTATTGTTATAGTTGAATAGTGGTCGGCTAGTTTTACTCCAAGTGGGTTAGGTGGAATACTGTCTTGCTCTAATACGAGCACTATTCCTCCTTTTTCGGCGAAATCCAGTAGTTTGCTCCAGTCTACTGTACTGAGAGAATTTCTAGCTACTATTACTAAGCCTTTTTCTGGAATCTTGTTTTTAACTATGTTTGCTCCTAGTTCTTTTAGAGCAGTTTCTGTAGCCTGGTCTTCGCCGAGCAGATATACTGTAGTGTTTTCACTGCATTTAATTTCCTTAGAGTAGATGTAAAGTGTAGTGTTTTTATTGAAAATTTCTTCACTTCCATTCAGCAGTATTATTTGCAGTACTGCTTTTTCTTTCAGCTCCTCTACTTTAGGCAGCGCTAAAGTGAAGTCTACAAAAGCTACTTCAGCTGGATTCAGAGAAATCTCCTTGGAAAATACTTTGGTTGAAGTGTTTCTATAGTGTAGAATACACTCTAGTTTCAGTTTGACTGACTTGTAGTGATCGTTTACGACTGCTAGTTCTCTCTGAATAGCTGCTTCTTCGTAGAAGGAGTTGCCGTAGTTTAGCTGGAAAACTGTTATCGGCTCATATGTTTCTGCTACTACTTTGCGGAGTACCTGGGAGTATCTTGACTCGAAAATATTCCATGGACAGAAGCCGCTTACTCTCGCTATTCTGTAGGCCGCTATTTGGAAGCTCCAGGCGTAGGCTTTTGCTTCAATGTAGTAGCGCTCTGGATCTGTATAGACAATGTCTCCGAAGAAAACTGCCGCCACGTCGTAGGAAGTAAAAGGTACCCATAGGAACTCGCCTATATGCAGAGGCTTTGTTCTATTCCACTTCCAAGGTATTTTAGGGTAGCTATCGAGCACAGTAGTGTTCTCGAGCCAGTAGGCTGTATTCGGGTACTGGTCGTGTTTAGGGAACTCGTGTGGATAGTGGAGGTTTATTATGTCGGCTGCTCCTAGAGGATCGAAGTCTCCTTCAAACATTACTGGGCGCGTAGAGTCAAGCAACTTGACTAGCGCCGCTAGCTTAGCTAGCTGTTTTGCTGTCTCCGGGCTACGGTATCCGCCTGTAAGCAGTAGCTCGTTTTCAATACTCCATATGACTATCGAGGGGTGGTTTCTGTGTAAAAGTACTTGGCCCTTTAAGTGCTCTGCGAAATTCTGCCAAAAAACAGAGTCTTCTACGCGGTAGCATTTGCCTAAACACCATACAGCGCTCTCGTGGACAATCATTATCCCCATTTCATCCGCTAGATCATACCATATTCTAGGCCAGGGCTGTGCGTGTAGCCTCATTGCGTTAACTGAGAGATTTTTAAGGAGCATGTATGTCTCTAAAGCCTTTTCTCTAGTGTAGCCGAGTAGGTGTGTTGAAGCCATTCTGAGCACTATTCTAACTCCATTAAGGTAGTATGAGCCGTCTTCTACCCAAAACTCGCGGAACCCGAAGCGCGTTGTTTTCTCATCTGCCTTCTTTCCGTCAACAAGTATAATTGTTGATAAGTTGTAGAGATAAGGGCTCCAGGGCGCCCATAGCTTAGGGTTCTTCCACTTACTCCAGACAACGATTTTTGCTTCTCCTCCAGCTTTAACTAGCACTTGTTTCGCTGGAAGCTCTAGTACCTCTTTACCTTTATCAAGCACTTTATTCAAGACTGTTACCTGAAGGTCTTTGCTGTAGTCGTTTCTTATAGTAACTTCGACTGCTATTGTAGAGTTTCTGTAGAATGTTTTAATGTACACATCTTTTACCCACACTGCAGGAACAATCCATAGCTCTACGTCATCCCATATTCCGAAGTGGTAGTATTTTGAGCCAATTGGATAAATTATGGCGTTTACTGCTCTATCGACAGGTCTCTCGTTGTGTTTGAGATTACTTAAATCGACTTTCTTGACTAGAGCACTAGTCCAGTCTAGTACACAGGTAAGTACTTCGTTTTTAGTATTCCACTTAACGTAGTCTGTTATATCTACTGTAAATGGAGTAAAGCCGTCACAGTGTTCGTAGACGAGCTTTCCGTTGATGTATATTCTGCACTTGTATTTTACTCCATAGAATACGAGAAATACTCTTCCTTCGCCTTCGAGTTTAGGCAAGTAAATGTTTTTCTTAAACCAGGCTCCTCGGTAGCCCTGACTGTAGATCAAGTAAGGGATGTCTATTTTCTTCCATCCGCTTGAAGGAGATTTCTCTGGAAAACTGCTTCCCTTGAAAACTGCATAGTACCAGTCTCTGTTGAGGTTTATTACTTTTCTTTCAGCGAAAACTACTTCAGAAGGTTTTTTGGAAATTTCACGAGGTCTTTTTACTAGAATTACAGCTACTATACATAAAGCTAAAATAATAACAATTGCTAGAATAAGGATGTATTTCTTCATCAGTTAACATTAATTGGAGTTAAATATGTTTTTAATGAACCTAGAGTACACAGTTCTGCAAAAAGCTATAAAAAATTATTTTGTATTTAAGCGGAAGTCTACTTTTCTTCTTGTCTAACGAATATTGTGAAGCTCGCTATTAGCAGTATTAGAGGCACTATCGTTAGTACAGCGAAGCTCGGAGCAACTGAGTACAGTGCGTCAGTAAGTGATACTGTTTTTCTTCCTGCAATAGAGATTTCTCTTAGCAGTGTGTTAGCTACTTTGCCAAAGTAGGTGTCTGGCGAAATTCTCATAATGCTTTCTCTCACTTGGTTAAATTTCTTAGACCATTCTCTGAAAGCTGCTGCTCCTCTCTGTGTACCAGATATGCGTGGCGGGGGTCCTGCTATCGAAAATGCTACCATCGTGGCTACTAGCGGGAGTACTATAGCCATTATTATCCAGACAGCTATCGCCAGTAGTGCGCTGTGTGAAGACTTTCTAGAGAAAACTGAGAATAGCAGCGATATTGAGTAATATACTAGCGACAGCAGTACTGCCGCTAGGGTTATTATCGAGGCTCTGGCAATGTCGTCTAGAGTAAGTGCTCCACCGAAGCCTGCGACAAATATTCCGAGTGAAATAAATGTTGCCGCGTAAAGGCTTGTAGCTGTCAGTAAGAAGAATGCTAGGAGTTTTCCTAAGATAACTGAGTCTCTGTATATGGGCTGAGCTAGTATAATGCGCAGTGTTCCTCTTTCTCTTTCTCCTGAAATAGCGTCGTATCCAAAAGCTATTCCGAGTGTAGGTGCTATAAGTCCTAGTATAGAATTGTAGCTTCTTAAGAGAAATACTATTGGTCTTCTTATCTGCGGCAAGCCTATAGTTACTAGGAAATAGAAGCCTGCTACGTAGAATAGTATGAATATTGCTATGAGGATTATGAACCTTTTGCTCATTAACATGTCTTTGAGCTCTTTCTTTAAAACTACTTTAAACCCCATACTATCACCTCTCATAATAGTAGTAAAGGAACAGGTTTTCGAGAGAAGGCTTAACTACCTTGAATTCCTCTAAAACAACTCCTTCAGTTTCCTTGAAAACTGCATTAAGATCTTCTACTATGTCGCGACTACACTTAACTGTAATAACACTGTCTTTGAGCACTGCTTCTCCAAGCCCCTTGACTTCCTGGTATAGCTTCTCAGCGCCCTTTCTTACACGTATTTCGTAGACATAGCCTTTTTTCTCTTCGTATTCTCTCTGGAGGTCTTTGACGTATCCTTGGGCTAATAGCTTGCCCTGCTTCATTATTATAATGTAGTCGCAGATATCTCCTAGCTCGTGTAGAAGATGTGTGCTTAGTATTACTGTTCTACCTTCTTCGACTAGCTTTCGCATGAGTATCCTAAAGCCTATTGCTCCTTCAGGGTCTATTCCGACAGTAGGCTCGTCTAGTATTAGTAGCTGAGGGTCTTTAAGCAGTGCTTGAGCTATACCGAGTCTCTGCTTCATTCCTCTTGAAAAACCTTTTACTTTAGAATCTTTGTGTTTCTCAAGTCCCACCGTCTTTAAGACTTCGACTATTCTCTTGTCAGCTTCTTTGCGGTCAATACCGTTGAGCTCGGCAATATACTTTAAGTTCTGGTAGGCTGTCAAGTGGTCGTAAAAGCCGAAGCCTTCAGGTAAAAGCCCTACTCTCTTCCTTATTTCAAGACTCTCTTTAATAATATCATAGCCTAGTACTTTACCTGAGCCTTTTGTAGGCAGTATTAAGCCTGTTAGCATCGATATTAGTGTTGTTTTTCCTGCTCCGTTGTGCCCTATTAGGCCTGCTATGACTCCCTTAGGTACTTTAAGGTTTACTCCGTCTACTGCTACTACTTTCTTTTCATATATTTTCGTCAAATTTTTTGTTTCAATAACAAGCTCCATAATTTCACCTCCTACCATACTTCCAGTAAACAATAATCAAAGCGACTACAACAGCAGCTACAGCTGCTACAGCCAGTAGAGTAGTTTCTGTTCTCTGTTTCAAGAATATGTGGAGGCTTACTTGAGGAGCCTCGTCTTCATTCGAGACTGCTTTCAGGAAAACGTAGTAGTCTCCTGCGTTGGCATCAGAAGGAGTCTCGATTTTAATAGTGAATACTGCTTTTTCGCCGGGCTTGAGTACGCTGACTACGTCTGGCTCTACTGTTACATTGAAGTCTTGTGGGACTTTAACTAAGACTACTTTCACTTCGGTTAAGTCATTATAGCCTGTATTGACTACTTCGAGGCCGAAAGTGAGTGTGTCTCCAACATATCCTTCTATGTAGAAGTTTTCGGTATAGTAGTCGATCTCATATTTCCCTAGCACATTTAGTCCTAGTTTTAGTTCAGCTGTGCTATTGTCTGCTAGAGCTTTAAATGTGAAAGCTATGTACTGCGGCTTGTAGCCGGGAGGTATTTTGATAGCGAGCCTAATGGTGCTTGATCCTCCCGCCTTAAGGAATATTCTTGAAATAGTGTTGCCTTGAACGTCTTTAATAGACCATTTGAATTCTTCAGGTAGACCCACTATAGTGAAGTTTATTTCAGCGTCTCTAGTACCCTTATTGCTTACTTTAATAGAGTATACGGCAGTGTCTCCTGAAGCAGCATCGATGCTAGGTGTGCTTGTTTCTAAGAATAGTATTGGGACGCCCTTTTTGATTCGAAGAGATACTTCTGCGTAGCCGCTTACTACTTCGCTTACAGCTTTTACTGCGAACTTGTAATCTCCTTCGGAAGCAGTATAGGGTACGTAGATTTCGAGTGTAAGCTGTACACTAGACTCGGGCTTTAAGTATACTTGAGAAACTTCAACTCCTTCTGCTTTAAGTATTGTAGTCCAGTCTACGTCCTTAATTACCGTTAAATTGTAGATTATGCCGACTGAAAACGGGTTAGTTAATTTAAAGCTGTATGAGACTATGTTGCTAGGCCTGGCTTCCATGAAGACATTTAGTGCTTCGAGTACGTTTACTCCTTCGAGAGAAACTTCAACTACTATGCTTTGAGTATAGTTATAGCCTTCAGATTCTACTACACTAATGTTTACTGTGTAGACGCCTGTTTCAAGACCTACTTTAAGCTCCAGGTTTAGAGTCAGCTTGGCTCCAGGCTGCAATGTAATAGACTTTACTTCTACTCCACCTGAACAGAGCTTATATGACCACTCTGAAGGCCCCTCTATTTCTATAGATGCTTCTTCAGAGTACTCTCCTCTATTTTCTAGTTGCACGGGTATAGTAACAGTGCTTCCTGGAGCTACTTTAATGTGCTTATATACTACAGTTAGCTGTACGGCGTACTCGAGAGTAATAGTTCCTATGCTATTTATTTCGCGAGCAGATACTTTGACGCTGACTGTTTTAGTTTCATAGCCTTTCTTCAGAAACTTGAGCGTATATGTGCCAGCGTCTAGTTCAAGCATAAAGTGACCTACTGAATCTGTTTCAGTAGTAGTTATCAAGAGGCCTCCTTGCCAGGCTTCTACTCTAGCGCCTACTATAGGCTCTCCATTTTCGTCAACAAGATATCCTGTAACAGTTCCTGAAGCACCGCTAGACAGTACTTGTCGAGCTAGACCTACGGCTAGTAGCAGTAGTAGTGCTAGTGCTAAGACACTTTTTAGGTTTCTCGAGTTCACAACAGAAAATAGGAGACTGCGTGATTTAAGCTGCCTTAAGATAGAGTACTCTCTACCTTCTGGAGTACCATCACAGATATATCCTTTGATACTATACATACTCTGATACACTAGAATATAACTTATTTAAGCCTCTTATGTACTCAAAGTCTATTTCGGCATTCATGAAAATTTACGAAATAGATTATTAGAAAACAAAAATTGACTGAGCTAGCAAAGCTTATAATTCTGTGCAGCTTGAAGACCTCGTGAAAAAGGTTGCTGTTATTAAAATGGATACTAGAACTCAGCTAATTATACTCGCTGCGTCGTTAAGCTTCCTTGGATTAGCATTTATTCAAATAATTTTCATGCCTAAACCTCCTAGACTTGGACTCTGCTGTGAATCTACTGAAATAGACCTCTTGCCTGTATTTGCGTTAATGCTAATTACTATTACTGTTCACGAAATACTACATTTAATCGGCTTTAAGCTTCTTAAAGTAGATTTAGCTAAAGTAGAGCTAGTTAGAATGTTTAAGGTAATTCCTTTGGGTATTATGATTGTTTACAGAGAAATAAGCATCGTTAAGTACATTATTGTAGCTCTGCTCCCCCAAGTTCTAACTATCGCCTTTTTAGCTGTCTTCTTACACGCTGTAGCGAACACTGACATAGTGCTAATAATTATTTCATATACTCTCTACGCTCTACACTTAGGTGCTTCGGGTGGAGATTTATGCGGTGTTGCCTATACTCTGTTTAAAGCAAAGTCTCTTAAAGGAAAGTGGGTTTCTATAATAAAAGAAGGTAAATGCACCGAATTTCATCTGTATGTAGAGTAGCTATAATACAATATTTTTTACGCGCGACTTCCTTGAAACATAGTATATTGCGTTGAACAGAAGTCTCCAGTTATACTTTGATTCTAAGACTGCGCCAAGTATTTCTTTTAAGGCATCAGTTAGCTCTGGGTGAGGCCCTATAGCAACTATTTTTCCTTTACCATAGTTTGAGGCAAGTATAGCTGGCTCAGAGTACATTACCTCAGTTACGTAGTCTAGATTCTCTTCTAGTTCTTTTGCCGAAAACTGTTTTTCAGCTATTTCAGAGTACACTGCTAAAACTTTTGCTTTCTCTTCTCTAATATTGTTTTTGTAGAAAATAGGGCCGTTCCAATATATAATTAGGAAATTCTCCTTGAAAGCCGTAGACTACAGGATGTTCTGTCACTGTTTTGAGATATACTATGCCTATGCCAAGATACCATATTGGCCAGTTTTTAATTTCAGCTTCAAGTAGCTCTAGCATCGATGTTTCTTCAGTATATCCTTTCGCGAGAAGATATGCTCCAGCACATATTCCTACACATCCTCCGCCCTCTTTAACATATTTTTGACAACTGAACATCCTTGTGGACCAAGAGCTTTCGCAAGCCCTATTCCTGTGCTAGGTGGAAGTACTAGTATATCGTATTTGCTTAAGCCATCTACATCAAATATTATCTGGTAATCAAAGCTCTAGTGCTCTCACATTTAAGCGCAAAGTCTCTACACTATGTAATTCGTCTACAAGCTCTTCAGCATATGGTAGTGCTATCAATCCTTCTGGTATAGTCTTCTCACCTATTTTTATTTCTTCTAGTATTAAGTATGCTTTAAACCTCTTTTTTAGAAAATTATTTAGTTTTACTAAAAAAGAAATAATATCATTGCAGTCTATTGGAGAAAAAGGCTTGCTCCGCGGAAGTAGCGCTACAAGCCACTTTTCTCCTAATCTTATAGAAAATAGGGTACACGCTAAGTAGGTTCTCGAAGACTATATTAATATCAATCTAATAGTTTAACGTAAATAAACAATATATTGGATTACTTTCTATATTCATTGAATGGAATGCTAGCCGAGAAGTACTGGAAATCTTTTTTAAATATTCCTCCTTCTCAAGTCATAGAAATCGTAGAGAAGTTTTTAACTGAAAGCGAAATACGGTATAAAGCTACTCAAGTGTTTTCGAGCAGCGGAATTAAGCTACTTATTTATAGGCTTTACTACTCTCCTCAATATAGGCCGCGAGGCTGTGTACGTATTATTGTGTACTTTTATTCACGTGAGAGAAGTTATGTTGAAGTACCTTTAACTTTATCTAATCTTATAGAGAAACTTAAAGTATTTAAACTAGATACATGTAATATTAGAACTTTAGATAAATATTACATGTCTTTCATCAAATACTACGACTATTTAATGAATCTCAATGAGTATTCTCTAGGTATTATAGTTTCTTGCTCATTCGGCTTACCTCTCATAATATTTTTAGCTAATTGTATGCCTCTTGATCTAAGAGTTATTGCAGGCCTCTTCCTTATATCAGCCATGCCTATATTTCCTCGAATTAAGCACCCTGCTTATCCTTATCCTCCAGCTTTAGCGCTCTACTACTACAAGCTCTTAAAGAAAACTGAAGGAGAGCTACTCGATTTAGCTTCAAAAGTACCTTCACACGAAATTCCGCTGCTGAGTTCAAGAACTTACAAGAAGCCTATGCTTTACTTTAAAGTAGGTGTTATTCTCTGGGCTACGTGCTTCGTAGTATCGGCTTTCTACGCCGCACTTTACATAAAGTCTCTCTAAGTACTCTTTGGATAATACTTATTAGGATAATTTTAGTTAGGATAACTGTGGTTATCGTAGAAAGACACACTGACGAAGAGAAGCTGAAGAATCTTCCTAGAAATCTACTAGTTTACGGTAGGCGTAAGACTGGGAAAACTTTTCTAGTAAAACATGTTTTCAGAGACTCTCACTACTTTTTCGTTAAAAGAGATGGCGGAGTATTTTGCGAAAAATTAGAAGAAACTCTAGACTACAAGTCCTTTATAGTTATATTAAAAAGACTTTTTGAGGAAAATGAGCTAGTCGTAGTAGATGAGTTCCATAGATTGCCAGAAGATTTTCTTGACTTAATTCACCTTAAGTCTCCAAAAAACCTTATTCTAGTTACTTCTACTCTACATTTAGTGAAGAAAATTCTTGGACCCGGTTCTCCTCTTATTGGACTTTTTTACGAGTATAGAGTAGACTTAATAGATGAGCGAGACATATTAGTTAACTTGAAGAAATATATATCTGATTTAAAAAGCTTAGTAGAGTACTCTGTTTATTTAAGAGAACCTATTTTAGTTAGAAGTTTTAAAAAAGGAATTAGTCTTTTTGAATTAATTAAAGGCTTTAAATTAACTGTGCCAGCTCTTCTCGGCGAAGTCTTTAGCGAAGAAGAAAGAGAATTTAGCGCTAAGTACGAAGGAGTACTGAGAGCTATTGCTTCAGGTAAAACTAAAGTAACTGAAATAGCGAATTGCCTCTACTCGAGAAAACTAATTAAAAGAAATGACCATGGACTCGTGTCATCTTTTATAGATATTTTATGCAAAATAGGCCTCTTAGATAAAATCCGCGAATTCGGTGGAAGAAGATACTACTACTATGTTTCATCGCCTATGGTAGATCTTTACTATTACCTTGACGAAAAATACAATTTCTCGGAAAGAGATTTAAGTGAAAAATATTTTCGCGAAAAACTGCCGCGGCATATCGAAATATTCTTTAGGAACATGCTAGCGAAGATTTTTAATTTAGTTCCAGTAGCTGTAGTTAAGCCCTATGAAGTTGATATAGCTTTAGCAGAATTCAATAGGCTTAAAGTAGTTGCTGAAGTTAAGTGGAGAAAAAGTATTGATAGAAGTGAATTAAAACAAGTTGAAAACAAGCTATATTTCTTTAAAAATACTAGAAAAATACTAATAGTCCCTTACGAAGAAGCGCTTCCAGAGAAACCCGAGAACATTGAAGTGTGGAGTGTTGAGCGTATTTTGAGTATGATCGAGTCGAACATAAAGTCTCGTTTACAGTAACCTATTTACCTGCTTTCAGCTCTCTTAAGGCTCTATGTACTTGAATCGAGCCCATAATGAACCAGGCGTTATTGAGCACCCAGTACTCGTTAGTCATATAGGCGTAAGTCCATCCCTTGGCGTCAGTATCTATTATAGGGTAGTCTACTGGAAGCCCATTTGATACGATGAAGTTTCCTGTCCTAAAGTCTCCTATATCGAAGACTTCGCCGTTGCCGCCTACTATTCCATTAAGTACTCCGCCAGGCACTACTCCGTCTTCGTGGCCTTCTATGAAACAGTATCTGTGATGATAGCAGCCAGGTCCTGCGCCGACACCAGCCATCATAGAAACATCACAGGGATTAAAGCCTAGAATCCACTGTATTTGGTGTTCTGCTATCTCTAAGTATTCTCTACTGTCGAATAGTATTGCTGCCGTAGCGAAGCCCCAGGCATATGCCGCTAAGAATCTATTTGAAGGCTTTCTGGAGAAGAGGTTTCTTACATTGCCTTGTTCGTCGATAAAGCCTATTTGACCGAAGCTAGATAACGTTGAGAGAGGCTTTATGTACTCGGCCCATTTCCTAAAAGCTTCTCGAATATCTTTCGATAAGTCTCTATTAGGCTTTAAGTTCAAGTACTCATATAGCCCTATGAGGTGGTGGTCGCAGAAGTAATACTTTGTTTTCTTTTCTCTATTTGTGTAGAAGAAGCCCTCCTTATCCTGCAAAGACAGTATCTCCTGTACTCGTTTCTCAGAATCCCTCAAGTACTTGTTGTCTCCCGTAATTCTATACAGTTCTAAGCTGAGTAATAGTGTTCTAGCAGTAAATCCTAGATAATTTCTCTCGTCTTGCTCAGTAAGAGCGCTCTGTGTAATGTAATCGTAAACTTCTTTCGCTATATTGGCACACTTCTCCGCGAACTCTCTGTCATAGCGTGAAATAAGTCGCCCGAGTTTAGCTAAGGAGGCAGCTACATGCGACCTCAAGAAAAGTGTTGGAGGATAGTATTCAAGTGTCTGCTTAAGCGTTACTATGCGTGGAGGCTCTTTTTCGGGTGCTCCAAGCCATATGCAGACATTTTCTAGAGGAGGATATTCTTCTGAGAGCTCGAAGTTTTTAGCAGAAGCATAGACCTGGAGAAATGTTTTGAGTTTCCTGTAGTAGATTTTGCAAAAGTATTTTCCTTCCCAAGCAGCCTCATCTAATACCCATTTAGCGTCGCTTTCCAAGCCTTCTCTTAAAAGCTCTTCAGCAAGCGTAGCTAATGCCCAAACTCCGTGAGACCCGCTTCCAATCCACTTGCCGTAGTCTCCTGCGTCGTGCCAGCCTCCAGTAGCATCTATTTTTGTGCCATCTTCAAGTATAATCGTGTCCTCTGTGTGGCAGGCTTTATGCCATCCAGGCACTTCTACACCGCAGCGCTGGTAGTAGAACCACTTGGCCGCCTTCTTCGCTAAGTCTAAGTAAAGACCCCTCTTTATTTTGAAAATATAGGATTCAGAAGTCTCTTTAGTCTCCCTGACAACGACTCTTATCCAATACAAGCCCTCTTTCTTGAAGTCCGTGAAGTCCGCGATATAGTTATTTCCGCCCCAAATATGCTTACCCCACTCCTTCAGCTCTCCTCTATAGACTACAGCCGGCTTACCTGGAGGCTGCTTATTAGTAGTCACGTCAATTATCTCGAAGTAGCCTGTAAGCTTCCCTGCATTAGCCCAGAGCACAACTTGCTTAACGCCATCAACATCGTATCCCGCGTGACAAACAAAAGGCTTGAAGAACTTCTGCGCAATAATCTGTCCTTCAGCTAGAGGCGACCAGCTATCAGTCTGCTGCCTTATTTTCCTAATAGTCTTCGCTTGACTCAAATCAAATCGCAGCTCTTTCATAGAAGATCACTTTAGAGAAATTTTTACTCAAGACTTTACTAAAAGAACTATCTTCTAAAGACACCACTTATTGCACCGAAAGCTGTCTACCGCTAAAATATAAATGAGTATGTGACATATCTCAGCAGAGAATTTCGTTTTAATAACAATAAGAGGAAAAGGTCTTAAAGAATCTATACTAGCATTAAGCTACTTAACTTAATGTAGAAAAATACTCTTCAGCAAAAGCTTTCTGATCTATGTCTTCAAGCACTAGTATTTCATCCCCATCAGGCCTCACATAAACCTTTCCTTTCTTTAAGCCATTAGTGTGCACTTTTACTTTAACTTTTTCGCCGAGTAAAGATCATTTCTGAGTAAATAGACTGCCTCAATAACATCGTGCGGGTGGAATACTCCTCCCATAATTACTATCCTTTCTACTCTATCTACAAGCTCTCCATCTACTAAAG
>Ga0190312_1000189_pt1 | contig 22698 bp, 19 predicted proteins | sample 487007910_MG_FD_165046 | JGI IMG/M metagenome (GOLD analysis project Ga0190312, IMG submission 165046) | Hydrothermal vent sediment bacterial communities from Southern Trench, Guaymas Basin, Mexico - 4870-07-9-10_MG | ecosystem: Environmental > Aquatic > Marine > Hydrothermal vents > Sediment ... | reverse complement strand
ATAAGTACTAGAGCAGACCCCGAAAAAATAAGGATAGTCGCACTGGGTAGGATAAAAATTACACACCAAATGGAAGAAGTTGAGTGGCTTGAACCTTGGTCTTTATGATACAGCTTCTAATATATGTGTATGTCAGAATACAATACCCTTTTTAATACATATTATTATGTTAGAGATGAGTACAAATACAGAATGATTTTTAGGTTTGTTAGGGTGGATGAGGGCATTTTTTTCTGAGCTTTGAACAGGTCAAGGCAACAACGATGTGAGAGTAATGACCGAAGAAGCTCACAAGAAAACGATCTATAAGACCTATAGACGATTTAAGTGGCTTGTGATTGGGTACATATTGAGTATAGGCATTTCTGCAGTAGTAACAATTCTCTTAGCGAGACTGATGGGACCCGCGAATTATGGTTTATACGCAGCGGCTTTTATTCTGCCATCTATCTTATCAAACCTTGGAGATCTCGGGATGAGTAGAGCCGCGATATATTATCTCTCATCACTTAGATTAAGGGAACCCATACGGTCGCTAGAATATTTCAAAACTTCGCTGATAGCTGTTTGTGTCCAGTCATTTTTATTTTCTGCTATAATCGCTGTGTTCGCGTATCCTATCGCGAATGCTGTCTTTGGAAAAGAATACTTAGCTCCCTACATCCAGATAGCAAGTCTGATGATTTTCTATTCGAGTGTGGTTGCCGTTATAAATGGAGGACTGCTAAGTCTTGAAAAGCAAAGAACAATTGCTCTATTCATTATAACAACTTCTGCTATTAGAAATAGTTTAGCTCTTCTACTATATGTTCAGAGCGCTGATGTTATGTTTGCTTTAATTGGTCAAATAGCTGGATACACACTTATGGTGGTTATATACATAATCTATGCTCTATCGCTTCTAAGAGGCATTCATCTCAACTATAAGCTGATAGGGCCGATGCTTAGATACGGGTTTCCATATTGTGTAGGTGCATTTATAATATCCTTAAGTTCGCAATTCTACAATATTATGGCTGTCTCTTTGTTGGATAAGGTGACATATGGAAACTTTAGTGCTGCTTGGTTTATATTCTCTGCGACTTCTGCTATACCTATCTCACTAAGTTTGTCGTTCTTTCCAAGTTTTTCGGAGGCATACGCTAATGTTAACATAAATACTAGTGCGACATACAATGCGGCAGTCAAATTCTCAGCCACTATTCTGCTATATCTATGGCTTATTCTCGGTGGGCTCTCAGATATATTTGTTAGGATTGTATACGGTAGCACATATTCAGAAGCTGGGAGTATACTTGCATTACTTACAACAATATTTGTCCTAAGCTTAATTGGCTGGGGAATAGTCATCCCATTGCTTCTAACATTCAAGGAAACTAAGATCATAGCCGCTATAAGTTTTTTTGGTGTAGGTGTAAGTGCATTTATTTTCCTTAAAATGCAGGAAATGAACCTCATTAACACAGTTTGGCTAATACCTCTAGCGCTTTTTATCATGAACTTTGTGTCGACAATAGCGGGGCTAATCTACCTAATAAAGAAATATAGGATACATCTGGAAAAACTCAGCATACTGAAAATGTTTGGTGTAGTTTTATTATTCTTCTACATAGTTAAGAAGTTAGGTATCGGGGCAATCGCTCTCTTCAAAATATTCGGATCTATACAACTGAGTAATGTGCTGACCGTAGCTATATTTGCTGTGTGGGTGGGAATAGCATACATCTCACTGCTGATAATAGTTGGTGCTTTGAGAAGAGAAGACTATGAGGTCCTTAGAAGAACACTTCTGGCACTTCCGATGCTGGGTATTGTGGATAGGGTAGTAGAGAAAGCTTTCATAATTAACGAGAAAGTGAATGGCTTTGTACAAAAACTCGCGGAGAAACCCGCAGAGAGAAAAATGAGCCTTGTATCCGAATAGCCAGTAATATCACATTTTTTCTCTTCGAACAATAAGATTCTAACCAGGGATCCAGCGAATTGACTTGGTGAATATAAATCCAATAGTTAAGAAATGTATCTGCTAACTTCATTAGAGGCTCAAGATATTTCTCGTAGCTAATGTCTATTCTCCACAGATATGTTGATCTCTCAATCCACGCCTCGTATGCCCTTTGAAGCTTTTCCGATACCGTCACACGGCCAATATTAATTCCTCTGCTCCTATTGACCTCAGTTATATAATCAACGATGAAATCAAAATCTCCCCTCCTTATTAAGTAGCTAGAGTGGTGCACCCTATGGCAACTGGAACATAGAACTCTATATCCCCGTAGCTTCTGTATCTTACCTCTCGCATTATAATCCCAGATTTCATGTACATGTAGCCTATCGGAAGAACCGCAGATTTCGCATTTATAACCAGCCCTAAGTAATTCCCTTCGGCGTATCCGCTCCCAGATCTTCCTGAAGACAAGCCTATGGGACGCAGGGACTTCTATTTTCTTGCGTCCAAACCAGACCGATCCCTGAGCAAGCCTAGCTATGCTTCTATGCCAACTTGTTCTCGGCACGAAATCTATGTCGAAGAGCCCTATCTTCACACTTCGCATTTTGACCGCATGTAATACCCATGTATGGCTCCTTAGGCGTCCTGAGGATGGGTAATAGTGAAGGAGGATCGCTGGCAAGTAATTTTGTAAAAGGGGTTTATAAATGATGGGAAGCTAGAATATCGAAGGAAAATCTTGGCAAGAATTAATCCTATAACAAATACAAAGCTATTCCATAATTCTTCTCGAAGCTTTTCTAATGGTTTCTAGGTATTTGTGCAGAACCTAAGTAATTGCTCAGCCTCCTGCTTATTTAAGAGTATCACCCTTCTGCAAAGTTTGGAAAGTTTCTTTTCAAGAGTATAATACAGGCTGTGCTCTATTCCCTCATATGCAACCAGCAAAAAGCATGGTTTTTCACCGTTCTCTTGCGACCATCTCTCAACCCGGCGGCAGAATTTTTCAGCATTCTTAGCACTAAATATTGGATATGTTGTCGTCTCAATTATCCATTTACAGCCATCATTGTCAATCCCCAACAAGTCTATCTCGTATCCTTTCCCCCTGATGTTTCTATCAAGTATCTTTATGGGAGGCAAAAATTTGTTTCCAATGCTTAGACCTCCATTGCTATAGATTTTCTCTATGGCCATCTCGGTGAGTTTCTCGGCGGCGAGACCAATATATTTTGAGCGGACTCCTAAGAAATATTCTAGCATTTTCTGTATACGTCTAAGAGAAGAAAAAATAGTATTAAGCTTCTTCTCAATATTTCTATTATCCATGATAAACCTCCCTAATCCTCGGATACCTTCTCCTCAACTTTGCCTATAAGCCAGAGACCAAACTTTTTATCTTTCTGTCTGGTTATCTTCTCAGTTCTGAGGATTATGAGCTCAAGAGTAACTGAAACCTCCGCACGGAATAGATGGCCTCCAAGAACCCTATGCTCTGAATCCCCAAGAGCTATGTGTGCGTGAATAAAAGGTTCTCCATTTGGTAGGTAGCTTATAGTCCCCAGAAGACTTATCACTTCGTATGAGCCCTTAAGCTCAGCTTTAATGTATTGTCCTTTCTCCAAATCGTAATAGCCAATAATCGGATCGCGGACCGCCCCGATGCCCACAAAGAAGCCACTTATTTCTTCCTCCTCGGCAAACTTCTTTAGGCTTTCTATAATCTCGTCTCCCTCCTCTAATACTATCACTAAGTCCGAAGATTTCAGCAATAGATCTAATACCTTATTCATATGATTCACCTAGCCAGAAAGTTTCTCAACTATTTTCGAGGAGATGTCTCTGGGAAGCCAACGAAGTAAAACGGCTCGGGAATCTGGGGGAGCCTCCTTTAACTTTCCAATGAAATCGTCGCTCAGGAAAAAGTTTTTGTGTCTGTTAATCAAAGTCCTACGGATAGACTCTGGCATTACAGATAAGAACTCCGCGATAGTCTCAATATCCGTTTTGAGGAGAAGCTTGGTGAAGTCGGGTCGCATCATAATCTCCTTGTACTGGTTAAGAAGTGTTTCGCGGGTAGCAGGCACAACGCTATACACCATCTTCACAATCTCCCGAAGTGTGAAAGAAGAAAGTCTCTTACTAACATATGATCTAAAGTTCCTAGAGAACGCCTTACGCTTTTCCCTAGACAATCCCTCAAACAGCTTTCCAAAATCCTCTGGTTTTCCTTCCCCTATCTTCCTGATTATTATATCAGAAAACTTCTCGATGAGTTCACTAAAAGTTGTCTCTGGAAGAACGATGAGTAGGTCTACGATATCACCAAATGTGGAGGATTCAAGCTCGGATCGAAAGTCGTCCTTAGTGACCTCATCGGAGATTTTCCTCAGAATGTTTTGATACTCCTTAGTGCTAGCTTTTTCTAACTCTTCTAAAAGCTTTCTTAATCGTGGCATGCATGGCACCCAATAGGTTATTCGCAATAACAAATCTGAATAAGCATTATAAGGCAAGATCGCAAAATGTGATTTAAAGTCACAATGATGTAATAGTTTAGAAGGTACCTAGGTGTACCTAGGTTGTGATGGGAAATGGCTATAGGCGGCTATACGGGTAGGGGACTTATAATAAACCTATCGAGAAAAGCGTACAGAAAGATATCTTGGAGAGACGAATTCGCCAAAAGATACATTGGTGGGAAAGGATTCGGGGTGCGTCTTCTTTATGATCTTGCAAGTCCGAATATAGATCCCCTAAGTCCTAAAAATCCACTGATACTAGCGGCGGGCCCCCTAAATGGAACGAGGGTTCCGTTGGCATCTAAAGTTGGGTTTTTCTTCAAATCTCCACTTACTGAGGGCTATGGGGAATCATATGTCGGCGGATCTCTACCGCGCTACCCCAAATATGTCGGATATGACTACATAGTGATCATTGGGAAAGCTCAGAAGCCAACGTACCTTGTGATATCTGAAGAAGGAGTGGAGTTCAGAAACGCGGAAGAATTATGGGGGATAGGAATCATCGAGACGGACAACACACTTAGGAGAGAGGTATCGAGGAATGCCTCAGTAGCAGCTATAGGCCCTGCAGGGGAGAACTTGGTAAGATTTGCATGTATAGGCGTCGACAAGTGGAGGCAGGCCGGTAGATGTGGTGGAGGCGCAGTTATGGGTGCTAAGAATCTCAAAGCAATAGTGTTTACTGGTGGGTCGGAACAAACACATATAAGTGATGAAGGAAAACTCAACGATGTGATATCCCAAGTATCGGAAAAAGTGAGGAGGTTATCATCAGTAAAGAGCATGAGGGAATGTGGAACGCCTCTTATGGCTATGATTGCGAATGAGATGGGGTTCTTTCCAACCAAGTACTGGTCAGAGGGAAGATATGAGCGCTGGGAAAACATTGGGCCTGAGGCTATTAGAAGTAGACTCATACGACCAGAACCGTGTTGGATGTGCCCAATAGCGTGTGGGAGATATATCTCATTTGAGTGGGGAGGTAGAAGAATAGAGATTGATGGCCCAGAATACGAAACAGTGTATGCTCTTGGAGGTCTTCTCGGTGTGGACTCTTTCGATGGACTCGCATATCTCAACTTTCTTGCTGATGATTATGGCTTAGACACAATTTCACTTGGAAATGTTCTGGGTTTTGTTGTTGAGGCGAGTAAGTACGGGAAGATAAGCCTAAAAATAGACTATGGGGATGTTGAATTATTTGCTGAGCTAATAAGAAAAATAGCTCGTAGGGGAGGCCTCGGAGATATTTTGGCGGAGGGGGTGTACAGATTATCGAGAAAACTCGGATTGGAAGAGATCGCTGTGCATGTTAAGGGTTTAGAACCCCCTGGTTATGACCCAAGGGTGTTAAAAAGTATGAGCATAGCATATGCAACATCTCCCAGAGGAGCCTGTCACCTTAGAGCAATGGCATATATAATCGATATTAGGCGATTAGCTGGAGCCCCTGAAGAGCTATCAGATGAAAAGATTCGTAAGATTATCGAATTCGAGAATTGGATGACAGCCTTTGATAGTCTAATTCTCTGTAAATTTGGCCGAGACATATACTCTATGGAACTCATGCTTGATGCTTTTAACGCCGTTACGGGTTTAGGTCTCTCCAAGAAGGAATTTATTGGTGTACTAGAAAGGGTAGTGTTACTCACACGATTGTTCAACCAGAGAGAAGGCATCGTCGGGGATGATCTACCAGGTGTATTCTTCAGGAAGACTATACGAATAGGTGATAGAGAGTATAGATTGGCAGAAGAGGAATTTAGGTCTGCACTGAGGAGATATTATGATTATCGTGGGCTGAAAGAAAACGGTGAGGTTCCAGAGAATGTAAAGAAGCGTCTAGAGGAAGAATGTATGTTGAGGGTTGAGAATTCTTGGTGAAGATACTAGCAATCTCAGACCTCCACGAAAATATAGATATGCTCAGAGATATTCTATCTCTCGTAGATTTTGACATGCTCATTTTGGCTGGAGATATAGCAGAACTTAGAGTCCTAGAGCTATATGAGGTTCTACGCAACATTGATGGGAGAGTAATTGTTATTAATGGTAACCATGATTGTGTTAGATGCCTAGAACGGATCTCATCGAAACTAAGCAACGTTGATTATATATTTAGGGGGAAAATCGAGGTTGAAATAGATGGGGAGAAATTAGTGATCGTTGGGATTAGCGGAATCTATGGCAAGAGAGGCGATTCTCCTCATTATTATTCTGACAACCACCTAATGAAGTTTTTATCTAGGCTTCAAAAAGAGGATGTTAGAGCTGACATAATAGTTTCTCACACACCACCGTATAAGCATGCGGATTTCCTACCGAAGGGAGGAAGAGGTGGGTTAAAGCAACTCATAGCATTTAAAGATCTATGCGAGCCGAAATATTGGGTGGCTGGACATACTCATGTGCTTGCGGCGGAAAAGCATGGTGAGACGGTAACTATAAATTGTGGACTAGGATATATAGGTGACTTCGCGCTTATCGAGACAACAAGCGAGAAGGTGATAATTAGTAGATTACTTACCGAATACATAGATCTAGATGAAAATCCAGAATGGAACTTTGTGTATCTGATTAGAAGAACTCGTAGTATCAGAAGGCTGTTGAGAGCCATAGCAAGTAAAATAGCTGAAGTTTGGTAATAGAAATTTCAATAAAGACTTTCGGTGATCTTTGTATCATTTTCAAAACCAGTATCACCATCAAGAATTTTTCTCTGCTTTTTAATAGTGTTTTTTCTCAATGAATCTTAATATTTGATAAAATTATGGTGAGTTGTTGATGTCCGAGAGTGGTTCTTACGCAGATGAGATCAACACTTTAGTAATGAACATTGAGACCTTTATCGGCCTTCTTAGCGGCCTAATAGAGCAGCTGAAAAGTATGGATGTTGAAGAGGTTGCTGAGAGGCTAAACAATTTAGTTAATGCTCTAAGGGAGCAGAAGGAGAGTTTATCTCGGCTTGGAGCTAAATTAGCCGAATTCGAATCTGAGATCAGAGCAAAAGCAGAGGCTATCGAGAATGAGCGTGCCCAATTTGAGGCTAGAACGAAGGAGTTAGAGGAGAAAGTGAGAGTACTAGAATCCGAAAGAGATGAATTAAGGAGAAATCTGGATGAGAAGGAAAGGGTGATAGAGGAACTTAAAGCGAAGAAGGATGAGCTTGAAGGTAAGGTTACTGAGTTAAGTAGTAAAATTAGTGAGCTGAAGTCAGCCCTTGAAGAACAGTCAAAGAAATACGAGGAGCTAAGCAAAAAGTATGAAGAGGAAATATCAACTAAGGATCAGACAATTCGTGAGAAAGAAGAAGCGATAAGTAGATATGAGAAGGAGCTAGATGAGCTCAAGAAGAATTTCGAAAAAATGAAAGCAGATTTTGAATCAAAGATTAATGAGCTAAATAGCAGGATTAAGGAGCTTGAGGCCACAAAGGCGGATCTTGAATCAAAAGTCAATGAGCTAAATACAGCATTGGAGCAAAAGGATAGGGAACTGAGTGAGAAAACTAAAAAAGTGGATGAACTCACAAATAAGCTTAGTCAGGTCGAGACTGAGCTAGCAAAAGCAAAGGAACTCATATCTAAGTATGAGAGGGATGTGGCAGCCGTCCCAATAGCACGTGCACTAATAGTGACGCACCCAGAAGCACATGTGTTAAGAGCGTTACCAGTGTTCTTCAACATAGGGACGGAGGAGGGAGAGTATATATGTGTTGATGGGACAAAATTCACTATGAGGACTAAGAGGCCCACTCAAGCTCTAATTTCTGCCTTGGAGCGAACATTCAACAAGACTTGGTACACGATAACAAGTGGTATTCCACCGAAGATATGTATAAAGAAGACAGTTTTAGAAGCTCTCAGGATACTCGTTGAGGAGTAAATTTTTTATTGTCTTTTTGGATCAGAGCTGGTGCCACTCTTCATCTCTCTGATTTTCCTGATCTCATCATCTCCGATATGGTGAGGTAAGGCATCTAAAACCTTAGACGAGTTCTATAGTAGTTATGTTCGTTATTTTGGTTTTTATGTGTTAAGTAGGGTGCTAGCGATGCGAGTAATCACCATCGCCAAGGAGCTTTCTCTCAGAGATATAATAGATGTGGCATATAACCGTGTGAGGGTCGAGCTATCTGACGATAGTGTAAGGAAGATGCATTTCTCCAGAGAATTTGTTAGAGATGCTATCAGAAGCGGGAGGGTGATCTACGGAGTTTCTACAGGTGTTGGGGCTCTGGCCAAAGAAGTTCTTCCGAAGGAAGAGGCAGAGAAATTCCAAAGAAACATTCTTCTTAGCCATGCAGTAGGATTTGGTCCTCCTACACCTCCAGAGATTGTGAGAGCCACTATTTTTCTTAGGGCAAACATGCTTGCTAAGGGCTTTTCAGGTATTAGACCGGAGATAGTTATTTTGATGCTGTCTCTCCTCAATAACGATATCATCCCGATAGTCCCCAAGTATGGCTCTGTAGGGGCTTCAGGCGATCTCGCACAACTATCCCACATAGCCCTGGTATTAGTGGGATATAGGGGCGCTAAGGCTCTTTATAAGGGAAAAATAATAGAGGGGGAGGAACTCAGAAAGCTATTATATGACGTCTATACTAGAGACCTAGAGGCCTTCTATGAAAAACATGGCAATTCTGACGAGGAGGTACTAATAGGGCATAGGAGCATAGAGGAGGATGATTTCTTAGTGAAGCTGAGCTACAAAGAAGCTCTTTCCCTAATAAATGGAACTGAGTTCGAATCCGCGATGGTAGCTATAGCCATACACAAGGCGAAGAATCTTCTAGAGCACGCATTGATAGCATTTTCGATGTCTATGGAGGCTGTAAGGGGGATAATAAATGCTTTTGACCCGCGAGTTATAGGTCTTCTTAATCATAAATCTGCAGAATGGACCGCCAGCAGAGTTCGTAGCCTAGTTAAGAACAGTAAAATGATTATTGATGGCAACGCCGAGATAAAACTATCTGAATTAATAAGTGGCTTCTACGGGGATGGAGAATCACTTAGAATCGTGATTACCAAGGATAAAATTGTTGAAACTGGTGTTGATCCCAAGGGAATCCTAGCGGCCCTACGGAAGAAGCTTGGTGTAGATGCTCAGCTTGTTGTGAGGCCAGACGAATTTGTGATAATCATTAAGAGCTATGTTAATCCAGACGAAGTGGTCTTTACTTGGAGCGAACTTGGTTTTGTGCAAGACCCATATATATTCAGATGCGCTCCCAAGGTTTTTGGTTCGATAAAAGAAGCGATAGATTGGGCAGAGAAACTGTTAGTTGAGGAGATGAACTCTATCACCGATAACCCCTTAATAATATGTGAGTCCGATATTTGTCAGGTAATCTCGGCTGGTAATTTTCACGGGCAAATACTAGCATTAGCGGCAGACACACTTGCAATAGCGCTTTCATATTTGGGTGGGTTCTCTGAGAGAAGGATATTTAGGCTACTAGACCCTCATCTCAATAGGAATCTTCCGCCATTTCTTGCAATTAGGAGTGGTGTTAATTCTGGATTAATGATCACTCAGTATGTGGCAGCCGCATTATCGGCGATCAACAATATTCTGGCTCATCCCGCAAGTGTTTATTCCCTGCCAACCAGTGCGAATCAAGAAGATTGGAATAGCATGGGCGCCAATGCCGCATGGAAACTCCTAGAGATTGAGAATCACTTGGTAAGAATAATAGCGACGGAGATCCTATGCGCAGCGCAGGCAATATATCTTAGAACCCGTGGGAAGATAGAGCTACTAGGAGAAGGAACAAAGAAGTTCTTAGAGAAGCTCTCCTCAACAATAAAGCTACCAATAGAAGATGACAGATACTTTAAGGAGGATCTAGAAAAAATCGAAAACATAATAACTTCTGTAGGCTAGGGAACAATAGTTTTGTTCGCACTTTCTCAGAGGGAATTCCCGATATTTCCCTGCGAAGAGTGTAAATATAAAACCATTTTATCTATGCTTAAAAATAATTTTTTCTACGGATAAAAAATTTGGCAAGGTGTATTGGTGGTTTTCCATGGAGAGAAAATTAGCACAAGTGTACCCTGATACCTATGTGGAGATTGTTGACATAAAAACCGATGTGGAACTTCTTAAGAGGCTCGCGGAGCTAGGATTTATACCTGGGGAGAAAATACATGTGATCACAAACAACTGGGGAAAATATGTTGTGGTCGAATCTAGTAGGGGTCGCTTTGGGCTTCCCGTAGAGATAGCTGAGAAAATCATTGTTAGAGAATTATATGGCTTCTCGATGCGGGGTGCTGGCTGGAGAAGAGGCTGGGGAAGAAGTAGAAGAAAGAGATGTTTCTTCAGGCGTGGTAACAATGGCTGAGAAACTTATACCTTCCCGCGAAAAGAAAGATGCTATAGTTGTTGCTCTTGTGGGGCAACCAAATGTTGGTAAATCAACAATATACAACCAGTTAACTGGGGCAAATCAACGTGTGGGTAACTGGCCGGGAAAAACAGTTGAGATCGCGTGGTCGAAGGTCAAGGTGAATTCTCAGAGCGTAATAATTGTTGATTTACCTGGGACATATGCTTTGTCTGGATATACTGAGGAAGAGGAAGTTGCTGTTAGATTTATCGTTGAGGAGAAGCCAGATGTTGTTGTAGTTATAACCGATGTTAGTGCCCTTGCTAGGAACCTCTATTTGTTGGTTCAAGTATTGGAGCTCACGGACAAAGTGGTTCTAGTTGTGAATATGCTTGACGAGGCGGATCGGTGGGGAATAAAGATAGATCTAAACAAACTCAGCGAAACTTTTGGTGTTCCTGTTGTAGGTACGGTAGCCATAAGGGGAACAGGCGTTAAAGATATATTGAAAGTAGCCATCTCAGTTGCTAAGTATGCTCCCAAACCGAAGAAGATAAGATATGGTGACCTAGAGAGATTCATCTCAAAGTTGGAGAGAATCTTGGAGGGAGTCGCTGTCGATGTTCCACTACGCTTTTTTGCTCTCCAACTAATAGAGAACTACGAGAATGTTGCACCTACGTTGCCGGAGAACATAAGATCTAGGGTAACAATGGTAATCGATGAGATCAGAACAGAGTACCGTAGGGATCCTCGCCTAGTCTTGATCGCAGAGAGATACAAGATCATCGATGATATTCTCTTAAAGGTTCTAACAAAGAGAAGGCTATCGGACAGAATCACAGAGAAATTGGATTCAATACTGCTTCATAGAGGCGTAGATGCGTTGTTATCGTTTGCAATAATATTCGGGGCCTTCTACATAGCGTTTACAGTAGGAGAGATGCTAGCAGAGTTTTTTGGGGTTATACTCGAGGACTACTTGGCAACACCTATAGGTATTGGTATATCAAAAATAGTTGCTTCTGAGTGGCTCTATGGGCTGATAATGGATGGTATTGTTGGCGGATTCACATCAGCCCTACTTTTCTTGCCACTAATATTCGTGTTTACATTCGTTTTGGCATTCATTGAGAATCTAGGTGTCCTAGCGAGAATATCTCTTGCTCTTGACAAGGTTTTCTCAAAATTTGATGTGTCAGGAAAAGCATTTTTTCCGATTGTTACTGGCTTAGCATGTAACGTAGTAGGAGTAACAACCACGAGGGTTTTACCCTCTCAAAAAGAGAAGATAAGGATTATGGTGGCATCTCAGTTTATTCAGTGTCCTCCGAGACAGATCGTCATAGCTATTATTCTCGGACTGCTTTTTCCTCCACTTCTGGCTAGTTTTCTCTTCGTATTATATCTGATCCTCGGTTTTGTGCTCGTCTTAGTGGTTTCGAGAATTATGAGTGTGTTTGAAGGGCCGGCTAGGAAGGAGATGCCAATAGAGCTGCCGCCATATAGGTTACCATCGATGAAGGTGTTAGCGAAAATATCCTGGGTCAGATCGAAGATATTTATTAAACGTGCAGGCATGCTTATCGTGATAGCCAACATAATATTTTGGCTTTTGCTCAACATACCCTATGGCGTACCACCAGAAAACTCACTACTAGGCATCATCGGGAAAATGCTAGCTGTTGTCATTGCTCCTCTGGGACTAGGTTGGAGAGAAGCCGTTTCGCTATTGGCGGGTCTCGTAGCAAAGGAAATCACATTAGGAGTTATAGAGCCGCTATATGGAGGATTAAATGTCTTTGTAGCATCGATTTCCCTTGCATCAGCAATAGCATTCGTAACAATATACGCATACTACATGCCATGCATAGCAACGATGGGTGCGATCAAATCTGAGAGTGGCTCATGGAAAGTTGTGATCAAAGCTATAGTCATAAGTACAGGCGTAGCACTGATTCTCGGATATATCTTCTACTTTGTTGCAATAATTATCGGCTAACTCTCAATATTCTTCAACTTCGAGGAACCTTTAGGTGAAATATAACTCTAGACAAACCAAGTAGGATAACCCAATTTATGTCAAATGAAATATCCATCAAGCGAATTAATATCATTGGCGTATTATGGCTTTGAAATACCAATTGTATCTTCTGCATAAAAAGATAGTCTAAAATAACATGCCGTTTAAAGCATAGAAACTATTATGAAAGAAAGATAATACGATAACCTAGGAGGGCCAAAGATTTAGTAGATGAGAATTCTGTAATGCCATCATTACCAGAGAAAAAACATAATTTCGCTCTCTAGCGTCGAAGGTTGTCTTCTACAAAGCACAAAACGTTCAACGTCAATTAACGCGTATTTCGAATCGAAAGTTTTAAATATGGCGTAATAGAGATAATAGAAATATTAGAAAAACAATCCATGTAAATGGTGTAGGTGAGCCAAATGGCCAAGAAGAAGAAGACTGAGGCCCCTGAGGAGCTAACAGTCTACAAGACAAGGATAAAGGCAATTGCAAAAGAGAAGGGATTCAGAGTAAGCGGTGAATTCATCATCGCATTCGACAAAGCTGTTAGAGAGTTGCTCGAGAAGGCCATGAAGAGAGCTGAGATGGAGCAGAGGAAGACCCTACTACCAAGGCACGTATAGACGGGGAACGTGGCGAATATAATTTAGATCCTTCAACTATTTTTTGTTTTTTCTTTTTGTCGTTCTCGGTAATCGTTAATTATATTTGTGGAAATCGCAGTCTAATTTTAGTTTAGATTGCATTAGTGTTTTAGGTTCTTATGCCCGGTGTCGCTATGGTAACTGTCGCTGGGTGGATATATAAGAAGAGGAAATTTGGGAAGAAGGTGTTTGCTGACCTCCGAGCGATCAGTAGCAGGGATTATCTGGGCAGAATAATGCAGGTTGTTTTTGATGTTTCTCGAATGGATGCTGAAGAGTTTAGAATAATTAAAAAGTTAGGACAAGAGAGTTTTATTATTGTTAGTGGAGAATTCGTTGAGAATGTGAGGGCTCCAGGTGGTATTGAGCTTCATGTCAATAAACTTCTGCAGTACTACCCAGCGGAGAAACCATATCCATTGGCGAAGAAGAAGCATTCTCCCGATTTTCTGTTAGATATGAGACACCTAACCATAAGATCTCCTCGCTACCAACGTATCTGGCTTATAAGAGAAGCGCTGGTAGACTATCTGAGAGAGTGGTACAAGAATGATGGATGGGTAGAAGTTTACCCACCAATACTAACATTTACTGCATGCGAGGGTGGGGCAACACTATTTGCATTAGACTATTTTGGACAAGAGGGCTATCTATCACAATCAGCACAACTTTATCTGGAGGTAATGATTTATTCCCTAGGCAAAGTCTTTAGTTTGACGCCAAGCTTTAGAGCCGAGAAATCTAGGACGAGGAGACATCTAACAGAATATTGGCATTTTGAGGCTGAAGCAGCCTTATATAGGTTCGATGATATTCTGAAGGCTCAGGAAGAAGCTTTGGCATATGCAATAGGGAAACTGCTTGAAAACGAAAGGTTCTATGAGTGGATAAAGGAATTTAGAGGAGACACTGAGATCTTGGAGAACATAAAACCCCCACTTCCTCGAGTAACCTATGATGAGGCGATACAGATACTCCAAACAAAAGGTGTGAGCATAGAATGGGGAGATGACTTAGGGGCAGACGAGGAACGTATACTGAGTGAGGAATTCGACACACCATTTTTCGTAACTATGTATCCCACCGAAGTAAAGGCCTTCTATGTCAAGGCATACGAGAATGATGAAAGAAAGTGCTACTCGGCTGATATGATGGCCCCCGAGGGTTATGGTGAGATAACGACGGGTGGGGAGCGCGAAGATCGAATTGATGTTCTCATCGAAAGAATAAAGAAAGAAGGTTTTAGCCCCGAAAACTACTATTGGTATCTTGACATCCGGAAGTATGGATCGGTCCCCCACTCCGGATTCGGTTTAGGGATAGAACGCACTTTGATGTGGATTCTGAAGTTGGACCATATACGGGAAGTTATACCCTTCCCACGGCTGGCTAGAAGAAAAACTCTCGTTTAGGCATAAAGTTCCTAAGACTAACCTCATCAGTTTACAGAAATCTGCTAGGGTATTATCTCAGTAGTATTATTGTAGGAAGGATAGAGCAACTTATCCCAAGATATGATTCCCTCAGAAACGAGCTTCTTTATTCCTGGTATGAGCTCTTTTATGCGTCTAATCAGATGCTTCGTAGCCTTACAAACTTCAAAGAATAGCTTCTCGCCCCAAAGCATAGTCCTATTAGCATATAGACAGCGTCCTCCACAAGTGGTGAAGAATTCGCAATTAGTGCATGGTGACCCAACGGTGATCCTGCCTGGAAGCTCGTATGGTTTTGATTCTTCTATGTTCCCTACAAGAAAATCGTCCGAAGGACTAATAGGACATGCAAAGATTTTTCCAGAGGTAGATATCGCGAAAGCTGTTTGCCCAGAGCCACATGGTGGATGTGGTGTTTCTCCAGTTACGAGTATTTTTAGGATTCCTTGGAACGGTACGAGTCCCAGAATCTGCCCCGTAGCAAGTTTTTTGAACCAGAAATCCAGGAGCCGATCTACTCCTCCGACATATTTATGAAGCCATGAAGGGAAATCATCATATCTGTGTGGAGGTGCATCAAAGAAAACGTCTAATTGCCAGTGGATATGGTCGAATAGTCCAAGATCTATGAGATGCATGACCTCTTCATAAATATCACTCTTGCCCGAAATAGTCATCCTTGCTATTATATCTCCCGAGTATCCGATTTGGTGTAGATACTTAACATTTGAAATCACAGCCTCATATACCCCTCTCCCTCGATAATAATCTGTTACCTCAGGGCGACCATCAATACTGACTAGAATAGTATCAATCCGTCGGATATATTCAGAGGGCAACTTTCTTAGGAGGAGGCCGTTTGTCTGAAGTACATAATGTTTAGCAGGAATATTGTCCATGATCCATCTAATCACATCAGATGCTATGAGAGGCTCACCACCATAGAAAGCGATGATGGGGTCTTTATCGTGTGATAGGAATCTTTTGAGTTTCTCAAGATTATAGCTGATCCATGTAGGTTCGTTGTAGGGATTCGGTTCGTTTCCGCAGTATCGACAATTGAGGTTGCATAGCCAGGTCGTAATAATGAACCACAGCATGGGCATCCCAAGGGCAAATAGAGTATTGCAAACCATAGCAAGAAGATGAGCAGAGTTCTCCTTATTCAGATTTACTCTGCTTAGATAACAGGCCCCTCTCTTTAAGCTTCTTGACTACACGTCCTAATATTTTTCGGACTCTTCTCCTTCTTAAGGGATGGCCATACAGTTCTCTAGCGGTTGCGCGTACACTTCCTGTTTTGGCAATTTTTTCTATTACTGCTTTCTCCTCCTCAGTTAAATCGAGCTCCTTGATGTGTTCTAAGGCTTTCTTTGCAGCCTCATACGCGGGGAGCCCCTCATATATATGGGTCTCTGGTTGGTCTAATTTCTCCACAATCCGAAACCTTATTATTGTAACCCAATCGTGCTCTTTTATGTTTGGATAAAATTTCCTTAGGGTCTCTTTGAGCTCAGAAACAGAGTTAAACCCATCAGCCTTAGCGTCTTCATCTGTGAGCTCCTTAAGGCGTTTATAGGAGACACCCTCGATCACAGCTCTTGCGATTATTCGTCCACCAGCATGAATGTAAAACTCTTTGGAATGTATCTCAACTCTGCCTAGTCTGATAGTTGTAGCTTTCTCACCGCTAAGAATTTTCTCTACAAATTGTCTCTTAAGCATGAGATGCTTTCCAAGCCAAAAACGTTTCTTCATTTTAACCCCGTTAGGGCTCATTAGTGCCAGTAACACATACGTCTATTCTTTCTCCTCCGTACGCTTCTGAGCAAGAGTTTCGAGTTCAGCAAACCTCTCGGCGAGTATAGCTATCTGGTCAGCTAGGAATCTTGTATTGGATATAAACATCTGAATGGCTTCCATTACGAATTTCCTAATTTCATCAAAATCGAAGGCTATTTCAGCTGCCTGCTTATTAAGTTTTTCAAACGCGCTTGCCACCTTTTCGGGTGTAATAACAGGTTTCTTTTCCTTCTTTCTGCCCAAAACCATCTAGGACACCGCACATATTAACGTATAAAATCTTTGTTTTGTACTTACTAATGATTTATGTTTTTCTATAGTTTTAATGAGAAGTTCCTTTGCTAACTTTGTTTGTGAAATTCGCGAAGGCCGATAGAGGGAGTGTCATGAATAGAAATAGCGTTCTATCGTTGTTGGCAATAACGTTGATGATAATACTGATGTTATGGTCAGTGCACTCACAAGTACCTAGAAAGGCTAGTATAGGGCAAGATAATAGCTTCAGTGTGAAATTTGAATTCAGAATTCCGATAGTTTTCCTAAATATATCAAATGAAACTGGCTACACAAACAATATGAAAGACAGTATAGTTGCCCATAATGTTGGTGATAAGGATGCCAGCATTGAATATAGATACAAAGTTTCTCCTGCAAATCCTAACATAACAGTTGAATTCTCGAAAAACAACTTTGTTCTGAGACAAAATCAAAGTGTAGAGACATATGTAAATATCTCCATTGGGAAAGGAACTGTGTCTGGCGAGTATCTCCTTACAATCAAGGCGATAGCTAATCCATATCCATCATCGGGGAATACCATAAATTACATGCAGACATACTCGATAAAAATCTATGTTAGCGGTAAGGCATATCGTCTTCAAGTAATTACTCGACAACCTGATGGGAAGCCAGCGGTGAGTCTTATAAAGGTTGCGTATATAACTAATGGCACGGTAAATTATATTTATCAAGATTATGGGCATAACATAACCTTCTATGTTGTTCAGGGGCAATATCGGGTTGAAGCATGGTTTGGTGGTGAGAAGAGAGCAGAGGAAACTGTGAATGTTACCAATAATCTAACCCTTATTCTGCAATACTCACTTATCCGAATACGTGACATCCAGGTAGTATCTCAGCCTCGAAGCCCTCAGGATAATCTAATATTTAAATTCACAATCGAGAACGATGACCCTCTTGTCTATAAGCGAGTAGTAGACATAAGAGCCTACCTTTATCGAAGAGGTGAAAGTGAACCCCTACTTTCAAATATTCCGATAGCTACAATAACTATACGCAGCACAATGACCGAGAGCCTTATAGGCGCACTTCCAGCGCCTAACGGAAATTGGACAAATGGATCATACATACTGAGGCTCGTAGCGTTCTGCGGGGATGTCGTTATGGAGAATGTCTCCACAGAGGTCGCAATAGTGGTTATTATGAGGATAGTTGTTGTTGAGCAAAGCTATGTCCCCCTAATACCACTACTAATGGTGGCGTTGATAGCTGGGCTTATAGGCTACTTATCGGCTATGAAAACAACAAGGATTATCAGACCAGTTAGTAGAGTTCCCTTCCGTATAAGGCGGATAGGAATAATAGCTCGCGGAACACTACTAGGCCTATATGATTTCACTAAGAGGAGAGCCCTAATAATGAGCGACATTGATAGACTATATCCATCGCTGATAGCCCTTATTAAGAACATGGAGTCTCTTCATCCGACGAGTTGGGTTCTTGAGACACGTCTTCCCTTAGCTTGGAGTATAGGCGTAGAAAAATTCCTGATATACCCGATAGACGAGGAATTCTCAGTATTTATATCAACGAATCCAAGGGTAAGTGAGAGAGATCCGAAGGTGATAAGAAGCGTAAGGAGCATAGCTTCGTACATTAAGCGACTTCATACGGAGTCAGGGCTGAGCTATAGTTACATAATGAAGCATCAGAGTGAATATAGATACTATCTCAGAAGGATAGCTGATTTTGTTCGTAGCTTGAAGCTGGCGGTATCCCGCTAGCAAATTTTTATATTTAGGTACTTGCCAACATTTTATAAAAGTAATATAATCTGAATTTGATGTGAGTTTCCTAGGTGATTCTTTTGAGGATTGGAGGAATATCTGCCGAGGCAATAAAACTTGCATTAAAAGGAATCATGCTTGCGAACAAAGGTGAATTAGACGAAGCGATAAGTAACCTTAGAAAAGCCATAGAGTTAGAGCCAGAATACTACGAGGCATACTACCATTTAGGGCGACTGTATGTGGAAACTAAGAATTATGATGAAGCAATCTCACTCTTAAACAAGATTGTGGAGAAATATCCTAATTTCTCAAGAGCATGGGCTCTTCTGGGGGACATTGAGGAGAGAATGGGAAATCGCGAAAGAGGCACCGAGCTGACTCTGAAGGCGAGGGAAATGTCAAGGAAAGCGGATGATCTTGTTAGGATTGGCAGCGAGTTGGAAGCCAAAGGGAAACTAGAGGAAGCAAAGCAGAAGTATATAGAAGCAACGGAGGCTGATAGATCATTCCCATCTGGGTGGTACTCTCTAGCACATATATACGAAAGATTGGGCGAATTTGAGAAATCCTTAGAGGCTTTCGATAGTATTATAAGGCTTTCACCAGATGACATTTTTGCTTGGAATAAGCGTGTTAGTATTCTCAAAAGCCTTAATAGGTATGATGAAGCAATGGCGTCATATGACATAATGATAGAAATAGATCCCCGCAAAAAACTGTTCTGGTTCTGGAAAGCGAGAACCGCTGAGGAGGCGGGAAGCATTAATCTTGCATTAGAATGCTGTGATAGGGTTTTGGAAATGGATCCTAAGGACACATATGCGATGATGTACAAAGCGGAACTCTTAGAGAAGCTGGGCAAATATGATGAGGCCCTCGAGATGTATAGAAAAGTTCTCGAGATAGAACCCGAGAATAAAGAGGCTTTCTCTAAATTCATTGAAGTCCATGTTGATAAGCTAGGCAAAATTGGTGAAGCTATGGAAATAATCGATAAGGCTATAGAGAGTGATCCGGAAGAGCCTCTCTACCACTACATTAAAGCGACAATCCTCATGAGGCAAGGCAAAGAGGATGAAGCCTTACAATTGCTGGAGAAAGTTGTTAAGATAGACATGACGTACATAGATGCATGGCTTAGGATGGCTGAGATCTATGAGAAAAGAGGTGAAATGGCGATGGCTTCTCAGTGCTATGAGATGATAACAAAGGTAAAGGCAAGCGACCCAAATGCTTGGTATCTCAGAGCAAGCTTCATGGCCAAAATAGGTAAGAAGAAAGATGCATTAAAGTTCCTAGAGAGAGCATTAAAACTGGACCCAGAATTCCGCCCTGCGCTCGAGCTAAAAAGTAAACTGTCTGGATAGCATTTTTAGTCAATTTTTTCTTCTTGTGTTAATGCTAACATATTCGGTATAACAACACCCACGCAGATTCCTAATCCCAGCGTAACATTCTTGTCTTCGTTTATCATCTCCTTTACATCTTCTAGTTTATCACGGAGGGCTCTTAGAGGGTCTACATAGACAATAACGGGCTTTCCTACACCCCTATTTATTCTCCAATACCTCTTGGTATCATTCTCGCAAAACTTCTTCCTATGTTTGAGCTCAGCGTCCAGCTTGTTGTTTGTTACGGCATTTGCAGCTCGTGAGATCAAATCATAAAAGTTGTCTTTCATGGAATATTCAGAAATCCGCAGATGTAGCTTGATCATCTTATCTTTAATTCTCATATTAGACCTAACCATATTGACGACAAGTTTTCTACTAATGAGCTCACTAAGCGATTTTTCATCTAGGATTATTAGTGGCACGATGTATGTAGAGGATAGGACGAGAGCCTCGGAAGCTTCCTCACTGAGCCCGCACTCACTAAGAAGAGATGATAATTCTTTGTGGCTCTGAAAAGCATAGACAAGGTTAAGTACGGTCTTAGACCTAAAGCCAGATTTTCCAAGGATTTTTCGGGTCTTAGACCCAACGCCTACAGGTCTCCACCGAATAGCTCTTCTCAACCAATTTTTAACATCGTCACTTATTGTGGACCTCCCTAGTAGTATCCCGCGGACCATCTTGAGTAAGTAAACATACTCTATAAAATTAACCAAAGGCAAATTATACACCTTACCTAGAATCTATAATATTCTAAGATAAAGTCTATTGAAATGGATTACCAGACAACAGAAACATGCGAAATTAGTGTAATTTCAGACGGTGGAGGCGATGGTAATGTCGTTGGTGCTACTATTGCTATTGTCGTTTACTATTGGTGCGCTTTTTGCACGCTTTTTATTTTATCCAACTGACATAATAGAATTTCTTTCGCTGAGTATCTTCTTAGGAGAGCTTCTAGTTTCGATCTACGCCTTAGTATTTGCTTTGTTACTCAAAGTGATTTTAAATATATTTGTGTTAGTTCTAATGCTTCCATTAAGCTTAGTCTGTTTAGTAGTATATGACTACAAATTTGGATCTAGATTCATATTTGATTGGATGAAATCACCATGGCGCCAGATTACGGTCAAAAAAATTCTGCGATATTTGCGTAAAGAAAAAATAGAACTTGTATATCTCCTTGTAATTTTATCTGTTGTTGCGGCTTATACGTACATATCACTTAACTATAGAATAATGTTTAGAAGCGGAGGGGATGTTTTTCAGCATATGGCATTGCTGAAACTCGTGGAAGAGATATTGGGTTTGAGAAACTATTATTTGGTTTCTGAAACATATCCAATGGGCTATACCTATGATCCGAGATTGGGCCCGAACTTTGTTTTTGTAGCTGTTGTTGTTTCTCTATCTAGGATAGACAATGAAGCTGGACTAATAATTATGGGCATGTTGAATATAATTCTACTTTACACCTCAATATATATGTTTGTTAAGGAACTCCGCAATAAAGAAATAGCGATTATTGTAGGTATCATCCTGCTTTTTTTGATTCCTCCTATGATAAGTCTACCTACCTACAGTTATTTCACATTTATAGATTTACTTCGTTGTGCTCACTATCCGCAAATATATGCTCTTGGTGTCCTATTCATAGGCTTATGGGTGTGTCTCAAAGACAACAAAGCGAACAAGAGAGGTTTTATCGTGCTAAAAATACTAGTCATCTTTGTTTTGGTTGTTTCTCACCTTCTAACGGCTGCTATGTTTTTGGTCATAGAATTTCTGTTTATTCTTGAGAATATTGCTAAGTCCCAGCATAAAATAGATGCATTGATGGATAGTCTCAAAAGGGATATTCTACCCTTTGGCATAGGTGTTTCATCGGCGATGCTTTGGCCGTTAAATAATGCTATCGTGTTGCTAATATTAACTCTTCAGCTTACTCGTCAAGCCTCTGCACTTATTTCTGCTGTTGAGCCCTTAACCATACGCCAAAATGCGATAATAGGAATTCTTTTAGTGTCAATATACGGCTTTCCATATCTTGTAAGGCGTAAAGAATTTGCTCTAACGCTTTGGGTTCTCCTCTTCTTAGGGATTTCTATGATATATCTTGGCCCGTGGGAAAAACAAGCGCCTCTTCATCTTTATATACTGTTTAGGTTCATGCCATTAGCAAGAGTTCCTCTAACGATAGGAATTGCGGATGGGCTTCTGGCGATAATTAATGCCTTTAGTTCCGCACATGTTGCATTCTTTTCGAGATTGAGCTCCTTTGAAAAGCGACTTGCTGATCTAATACCCGTGTTAATAATCATATGTGGTTTTCTTTTCAGCATTAGTTTTTTAGGATACAAAACATCTGGAATCGCAAAATTTGTCAATAAACCTGATGTTGCTAAACAACTAAGGTTTGTTCTAGAACCATACGATGATCATGGAGGGGTATTAATAGCTTTTCCATACACATCCTATGTTGTCCAAGCAGTATCAAATTTCTCGGTTTTAACGGTAACTTATGGCCACTATGGACATGCTATAAC
>Ga0190312_1000188_pt1 | contig 22761 bp, 20 predicted proteins | sample 487007910_MG_FD_165046 | JGI IMG/M metagenome (GOLD analysis project Ga0190312, IMG submission 165046) | Hydrothermal vent sediment bacterial communities from Southern Trench, Guaymas Basin, Mexico - 4870-07-9-10_MG | ecosystem: Environmental > Aquatic > Marine > Hydrothermal vents > Sediment ... | reverse complement strand
TGCCGAACTCGCTGAACTTGCCTTGTGGGCTTTCACTCACATCCTTTTCCTCTTTGCTCAATTCAAGCAGTGCAATGTCGCCGACGATTTCGTAAGAGAATTTTGGCAGTTTTTCTGCTGTTGCGTCTTTCTCTTCCTCACGGACTTCAAACACACGCCGAAGAACACTCACATCCTTCAATTTCAGCATTATTTCTTCGCTTGGCAACGCTTTCAACGGGAAGAATAGGAGATTTCCTTCCGCAACGACTTTCGCTCTTCCGCTCAGTAACGCATGCTCTCGCAGTATGCGTCTCACTTCCTCCCCTCTTCTCTTCTCAACGCATACACAGGGCAATTCCTTCCTCTTCATTCACCGTTTCTCACTTCATTTGCATTCCTTTTTCTCCTTTACCGCTGTCGTGCTTACATTCATTTCTCTCGGGAGCAGTGGAGTAGTAAGATTTATAAATAAGGAAGTTAAGAGTGAATGAAGGTGGAAGGAAGCGGAGAGGAAAGCAGCGATGAGAGGAGGACACCGAAGGGAGAAGAAAAAGAAGGCGAAGGAGTGGTATGTCATAGTTGCGCCGAAGGTCTTTGGAGAGATAGAAGTAGGAGAAACGCTTGCGGATGACCCTGCGAAGTTGCTCGGCAGGACGGTAGAGCTGACGCTTGACGAGCTCACGGGACACATGATTCGCAGTTCGCACACGAAGCTACTGCTGCAAATTTCAGAAGTTGAGCGAGGTGTCGCACGCACGAGACTTGTAGGGCATGAGGTTGAAAGGGACTACCTGCGGAGCCTTGCGAGGCGACGCATCTCAAAGATAGATGTGAATATCGTCGTCACAACGAAGGACGGCGAGAAGATGCGAGTGAAGGCTTCCTGCTTCACCGTCAGGAGAGCGAGCAACACGCAAGAGCACACAATTCGCAAGGAAATGGAACTTGTGATTTCAGAGCGGGCGAGAGAGCTTAACCTGAACAATTTCATGCAGGAAATCCTGCTCGGCAAGCTCTCTTCAGACATTTACAAGCGAGTCCGCAAGATATACCCTGTGAGGCGTGTTGAAATCACAAAAACAGAAATCGGGGCGAGAGCGGAAAGATGAGGATGAGAGCGAGACGAAAAGGAGTGCGTCTGGAGAAGTGAAAGCAAAGGCACGAAGAGTGAAGATGGTGTGAGTGGAGAGGGGGTCTGAGGAGATGAGGATAAGATTTTTAGGAGGTTGTGGCGAAGTAGGTCGTTCTGCGGTATTAATTGACGACAAAATACTGCTTGATTACGGGGTTAGACCGGCTGACCCGCCAGAGATGCCGATGTTTTCAAGGCAGATTGCAAAATCATTAGAGGCAGTTATCGTTTCCCACGCACATTTAGACCATTCCGGTATGATTCCGAGCCTTATGAATTGCAGTAATAATGGTATGAAGTTGTTCATGACGCCTGTTACATGCGATATTGCGAAGATTCTTTGGCGGGACACGATAAAATTGGGAGAAGAGCATGGAATTCACCTGTTCAACGGCGAGGATGTGCATAAAGTCGTCAAAAATGCCCATTTCTTGCCTTTCAGGAAGCGATTTTCAGTGAACGGTTACGAGTGCGAGCTTTTCAACGCAGGTCATATCCCTGGGAGCGCAGCAGTGCATCTGTGGAAGGAGAGCGAAGACATCAGTCTGCTCTACACGGGCGACATTAAAATAGAGGAGACGAGGCTTCTTGAGAGTGCTTCGCCTGATGAACTACCGCATGCCGACATACTAATCGTTGAAAGCACATACTTCGGCACAGAGCATAAAAACAGGCGAGAACTTGAGCGGGAGTTCGTGGATTCCGTGCAGGAAACGATTGACAGGGGCGGTCATGCGATTGTTCCGTGCTTCGCTGTCGGTAGGACGCAAGAAATTGTGATGGTTCTGCACGCTCACGGCATTATTCCATTCGTGGATGGCTTGGGCATCAGCGTTTTCAAAATGCTTGAGCATCACCCCTCATTCTTGAAGGACGCATCCGCACTCGCAGCAGCGTTCAAAGAGGCGAAGTTCGTCAGCGGAAAGAAGAGGAAGAAGGTGCTTTCACAGCCTTCTGTCGTTGTCACGACCGCTGGCATGCTGAACGGCGGTCCTGTGCTTTACTACCTGCGGAAATTGCACGACGACCCACGAAGCAAGGTCTTGCTCACTGGCTACCAAATTGAAGGCACGAACGGGCGAAGGCTCTTGGAGGAGAAGTGCGTTGAGACAGAGAGCGGTCCGCTGAAGGTGAAGGCGGAAGTTGAGCAGTATGATTTCTCCGCACACGCAGGCGATTCAGAGCTGAAGAGATTGGTCTCCCACTTCTGCAGGCGAGGCACGGAAGTCGTATTCACAATGCACGGCGAGAACGCTGCTGAATTCGCAGATTGGATAAGAGAGCAGGGATGCGAGGCGTTTGCACCCGAAAACGGTCAGGAATATATAATTGAGTGAGCAAACAAAAAAGAAAATGAGGCTGTGGAAGGGGCGCCGGTAGTGTAGTGGTTATCACAGAGGCTTGCCATCCTCCTCCTTGAGCGTGAGGGCGTGATGAGTGAGAGTGGGAGGGCGAAAAGCCTCTAACCCGGGTTCAAGTCCCGGCCGGCGCATTCCCCTTCTTCCTTCTGCTTCTGCTTTTGCCTATGTTCTCGGAAGTCAGAGAGGGGAGAACGAGGGTTTTAGTGCCGAAGAAGCCCACAAAATCAATCTTCTACAATCCGAAAATGGAATTGAGCAGGGATTTGGATGTTGCGAGTGTCGCTGCATTCCTCGCTCTCAATCGGAAGCCTTTGCGTTTCGCCGCTGACGCACTCGCAGGAACGGGCATTCGTGGTCTTCGGCTCGCTTGTGAGGTTTTCTCCGCCTCTTCTGCCTCTTCCACCCCTTCCGCCTCTTCTGCCTTTTCTGAAGAAACAAAAGAGAACGCAGCGCAGCAGGCAGTAGTTGCAGCGGAGGAATGCTCTGTTGTCTTGAACGACAGGAGCAAGCCTGCTTACGAGGTGATTCAGCGGAATATTCACTTGAACGGCGTTGATGGCGTTGCGAGAGCAAGCAACGAGGATGCGAATGTGCTACTTCACCGCTTCAGGTTCGATTTAGTGGATTTAGACCCTTTCGGCTCTCCAGCACCGTTCTTGGATGCTGCCTGCAAGTCCGTTCGGCGTTTGCTTTTGGTCACTGCCACGGACACCGCACCGCTCTGCGGCGCACACTCAGGCGGATTTCGCAAGTATGACGCTTTTCCGCTACGCACAGAATACCACAGCGAGCTCGCAACCCGCATCCTGCTCGGCAAGGTTGCAAGAGAGTTGCTAAAGCATGAGAAGCTTGCGATGCCACTGCTCTGCTATGCGAAGAGGCATTTCGTTCGCATCGTCGTCGGCGTTGAGCGTTGTGGAGCGAGGCGGGCAGAGGCGGAAACGCTTCGTAACCTCGGTTTTCTGGCACACTGCTTCTCTTGCGGAAACCGCTTCTCTCTCTCCATTTCAGAATTTTTTGAGCGTGACTTCTCGCAGTGCAATGTTTGCGGCTCTCCACTGCGTTTTGCGGGTCCGCTTTTCGTCGGTGCGTTGCACCAAAAGGCATTCTGCGAGGCGGTTTTGAGCGAGTTGAACGCAAGAAATGAGCTTAATGAGCGTAAAACAGCTTTAAAAATCGTTGAGCGATGCAAAGAGGAGCTGGAAATTCCATTCTACTATGAGCTGCATGCGGTTTGTAAGTCGTTAAAGGTGACGCCTCCGCCTCTGAATGCTGTTCTTGAGAGCCTGAGAGAGCGAGGATTCAAAGCGAGCAGGACGCACTTCTCAAACACCGCATTCAAGACAGATGCGAGCATTTCCGAAATTAAGGAGAGCGTGAAAGAAGTTTCCTCAAAGCCCGACGCTGTTAGCTTTCAGACGGGAGGGGTAGGCGTGAAGAAATAAAAAACCTTTTTAAGTCGAGGTGAGGTAGAGGGGGAGTGTGAAGAAGAGCGAGGGGTTGTGAAAAATGAGAGAGAAAAACACAAAACCCTTGCTCTCCTGTGCAGCGCTCTTGTTCATCTGCATGCTCGCATGCGTCGTGGGTGTGGCGTCTGCAAAGACGATTTACGTGCCTGACGATTATGCGAAGATTCAGTGGGCTGTTGATAATGCTTCCGCTGGAGATACAATTATCGTGAGAGATGGAACTTATGTTGAGAATATAGATATAAACAAACCACACCTAACGATTAAGTCTGAGAATGGTTCTGCTAAATGCGTTGTTCGTGCTTCCAATCCAAATGACCACGTATTCTATGTGACCGCAGATAATGTTACAATCTCGGGATTCACAGTGACAGGGGCTACTGGCTATGATAAAGCTGGAATTTACCTCTACAACTCGAATAACTCAAGAATAGAGGATGTAATTGCCTCGAACAACGATGATGGAATCGACCTCGACTATTCCAGCAACAACACCATAGAGAACAACAGCATAAGCTCGAACAACGACGATGGAATCTACTTCTACTATTCCAGCAATAACACAATAGCTAACAACACTGTCTCGAACAACTTTTTTAGCATCCTTCTGAATCATTCCAGCTACAACAATATCTATAACAACACTGCCTCGAACAACAGGGTTGGCATCTTTCTGTATGAGTCTAGCAATAGCAGCATCACCAACAATGTAATGAATAGTAATGGCATTCTCATTAGTGGCTCTCAACTACAACACTGGAACACTCATACAATAGAGGGCAACATCGTCAATGATAAACCTCTTTATTATTTTAAGAATCAGATTGGGGGTGAGGTTCCCGAGGATGCAGGGCAGGTCATCCTTGCCAACTGTACGGGAATGAGAATAGAGAATCTAAGTATTAGCAATACCGATGCAGGAGTTCTATTAGGATTCTCATCGCATAATATTATTAAAAACAACAACGTAAACTCGAACATCTGGGTTGGCATCCATCTGCAGTATTCCAGCAACAACACCATCTATGACAACAATGCCTCGAACAACTGTTGGGGCATCACTCTGGATGTGAATTCCAGCTACAACAATATCTATAACAACAACGCAAGCTCGAACACCTATTGGGGCATCCTTCTGTGGTATTCCAGCAACAACATCATAGCCAACAACAACGTAAGCTCGAACTACGACGATGGAATCAACCTCTCGTATTCCAGCAACAACACTATATCGAACAACACCGTAAACTCGAACTATGAAGATGGAATCTCCCTTTACTCCTCCAGCAACAACACCGTAGCTAACAACACCGCAAGCTCGAACTACGACGATGGAATTGACCTCTGGTATTCCAGCAGCAACATCATAGCCAACAACACAGCAAGCTCGAACCACGAGGATGGAATCGACCTTTACTATTCCAGCAGCAACACCGTAGCTAACAACACCGTAAGCTGGAACATCTGGAATGGAATCATCCTCGGCTATTCCAGCAGCAACACCATAGCTAACAACAACGCAAGCTCGAACAACGACAATGGAATCTACCTCTGGGATTCCAGCAATAACACCATAGCGAATAACACCGTAAGCTGGAACAATGGTGATGGCATCTCTCTAGAGTATTCCGACAATAACACCATAGCTAACAACAACGCAAGCTCGAACGACGAGGATGGAATCTACCTCTACAAGTCCAGCAACATCACCATAGAGAACAACAACATAAGCTCGAACAACGATGATGGAATCTGCCTTTTGTCTTCCGGCAATAGCATCATAGCGAACAACACATTTCTCCTAAATGGGATGTTTGTGTCCATGTCCTACGACAACACAGTTGTAAATAACACCGTGAATGGTAAGCCACTTGTATACCTTGAGAACGTGAACGATTACGTTGTTGAAGATGCAGGCCAAGTGATTGCTGTAAACTCAAACAACATAACTGTTGAAAACTTAAATCTTTCCTATGCAAGCGTTGGCGTTGAATTTCGGAAAACAAGCAACAGCAAAATAATAAACAACATCGTCTCGAACAACTGGGATGGAATCTACCTCTACGAGTCCAGCAACAACATCATAGCTAACAACACCGTCTCGAACAACCATGATGGAATCTACCTCTGCGATTCCATCGACAACACCATAGCGAACAACAACATCGCTTCGAACAATTGGGATGGAATCTACCTCTACGAGTCCAGCAACAACATCATAGCTAACAACACCGTCTCGAACAACCATGATGGAATCTACCTCTCGGATTCCAGCAACAACATCATAGCGAATAACAACGTAAGCTCGAACAACGAGGATGGAATCTTTCTAAAGTATTACGGCAACAACACCATAGCGAATAACAACGTAAGCTCGAACAATAAATGTGGAATCGTCCTCTACTGGTGTTCCAGAGATAACCTCATAGCGAATAACAACGTAAGCTCGAACAACGATTATGGAATCTACCTCTATGTGTCCAGCAATAACAACATCATCTACCTCAACAACTTCATAAACAACAGAGATCAGGTTTATTCTTATTCTTCAACAAACATATGGAACTCCACTGAAAAAATAACTTACACATACAACGGAAAACAGCATACGAATTACTTAGGGAACTACTGGAGCAATTACAAAGGAAGCGATGCGGATGGAGATGGTATCGGAGATACTCCTTACAGCATAGATTCAGATAAGGACAATTATCCGCTTATTGAGAGATTTGAGAATTATTTTGTGCCGACACCGACGCCTTCGAAAACATTTGACACTGGTAGACCTGAAAATCCATATCCTTCAATATCAGGTAAATTCGTAGGCACGATAAGAACGAATACGAAGATAATAGCAACAAAATTATACACATATGCATGTGAAGGGACAGGAGGTCATACTGAATATGCGATTATATACAATAAGACATGGTGTGCATATGCGGAATGGGATGGCTACAAAGGAGACTGGATGAACATTTCTTTCAATAAAACGGTGATATTAATGCCTCATGAGACTTATAATATAACGATAGTGACAGGCTCTTACCCGCAGATTCATCATACATCTTCACTGAAAACCGAAAATGGATGGATAAACTGCACTGAATTCACTGATGCAAACGGAAAGAAATATAATGACTGGATTCCTGCAATAAAATTATGGTGATTTTGCAGTGTAGCGAGTGAGCGCAAGCCGAGAGGAATGAGGAGAGTCAGCCGAACCTTCCGGAGATGTAGTCTTCTGTGCGTTTTTCAGCGGGGTTCGTGAATATTTGAGATGTTTTACCGAATTCAACGAGTTCGCCGTTCAGGAAGAAAGCGGTGTGGTCGGAGATGCGAGCGGCTTGGTGCATATTGTGCGTGACTACAACAAGCGTGTATTCACGCTTCAATTCTTTAATGAGAGCCTCTATTCTCGCTGTTGAGACGGGGTCGAGAGCGGAGCAAGGCTCGTCCATGAGAATGACTTCGGGCTGAACTGCAAGCGCTCTTGCGATGCACAGACGCTGTTGCTGACCGCCTGAAAGCCGCAATGCACTCTCTTGAAGCCTGTCTCTGACTTCGTCCCAGAGTGCAGCCCTCCTCAAACTCGCCTCTACAATCCTGTCAAGGCGTTTCTTATCTCTGATGCCGTGAATTCTCGGACCGAATGCGACATTGTCGTAAATGCTCATCGGGAACGGGTTCGGCTGCTGAAAGACCATGCCCACTCTACGACGCAGACTCGTGACATCAACACCGTTGAAAATGTCTTCGCCGTCGAGGAAGACCTTGCCTGTAACTCTCGCACCGTCAAGGTCAACTAAACGATTCAGCACACGCAGGAATGTCGTCTTCCCGCATCCTGAAGGACCTATGACCGCAGTCACGCTGTTCGCCTCAATATCAACACTCACATCCTTCAACGCATGCACTCTCCCGTAATGCACATTCAAATCACGAGTCTGCACCTTTACTCTCATTTTCACCTCCTCCTTCTGTCATTACATCATGCATCATGCAATCTCACCCCTCATTCGTCTGATGTATCTGTTGCGTAAGAGCAAAGCAGAGACATTAATCGCAAAAAATATCGTTAAAAGGACGAGAGAAGCGCCTGAAGCCTTTGAAAATGCGGTAGATGAGTGTCGTCCTTGCGTTGCCAACATGTAAATATACACGGGCAAAGAGCCGACGGGGTCAAAAAGCGACCTCGGAATGAAAGATTCAAGACCCGAACCCGCCGTGAGAAGCACAACCGCAGTCTCACCGAGCGCCTTCCCTAAGCCGAGCAGGACGCCTGTGGTGATGCCCGGAAACGCATTCCTCAGCACAACACAACGAATTGTTTGCAGTTTCGTCGCTCCTAAGGCGAGTGAAGCCTCCCTGAAAGAGCGTGGCACCGCACGAATAGCCTCTTCAGATGCACGAATCGTCCACGGTAAAATCATGAATCCGAGAGAGAGACCGCCTGAGAGGAGAGATATGCCGAAGTTCAAGTAATGAACGAGCAGGATTAAGCCAAAAAGCCCTATTACGATTGAGGGAATGCCCGCCAAACACTCAACAAAGAACCTTATTATACCAGTTAACGCATTATCAGGCGCATATTCCGCAAGATATATCGCAGAAAGCACGCCCAAAGGGACTGCGAAGAGCAAACAAACGCTAACTAAGCATAAAGAGCCTATTATTTGTGGGAATATTCCGCCTCGCTCCAACATATATGGCGAATTCAGCAAGAAATCAATATTTATCGCACTTATGCCGTTTGAAAATATGTAGGAAAAGAGAATTATGAGAATTATTGCAGGTATTAATGCGAATACACACAAGATTCCCCTCAAAATAACCTCTTTTTCCTTCTCATTCCACTCTTTTCTGCCGCTAAACAGGAATGTCATACGCTCTTCTTCTGCACCTCCCTTCTCACTATTGCGGTTGTGATTATGTTAAGGAAAGCAACAATCGCAAACAAGACGATGCCGAGAGCGAAGAGAGCATGCTGGTGCGTTGAACCCCACACCGCATAGGATATTTCAAGGACGATTGTGGATGTGAGAACCCTCGCAGCGTCAAAAACAGATGTCGGAACCGAAGGAATATTTGGATTTCCGACGACCATTGAAACGGCCATCGTCTCACCGATTGCATTTCCCATGCCCAATATGAGAGAAGCGAGGATGCCAGAGCGAGCATTAGGCAGCACAACCTCACGAACGGTCTGCCAGTGCGTCGCACCTAAAGCAAGAGATGCTTCCCTGAGAGAACGAGGCACTGCTTGAATCGCATCCTCTGAGATGCTGACGACATGCGGTAGCGTCATTATTGCGAGTATGAACCACGCTGCAAGTATGCACTCACCGCCACCGCCTCCTCCGCTTCCTCCGAAGAAATCACGAATGAAAACGACAACTACCATCAAACCGAAGAAGCCAAGCACAACCGAAGGAACGCCAACAAGCATCTCTACACACGCTTTCAAGGCATTCCTGAGAAAAGGAGGCGAAAACTCAGCAAGATATATCGCAGCAGGAACACCAATCGCAGCAGAAATCGCTAATGCACCCACTCCTACTATTAATGTGCTTATTACTGTTGGTAAAATTCCGAATTTATCATGTGAAGGTTTCCACTCCATTCCTAAAAAGAAATCTTTTCCGAGCATTAATGCGGGAAATCCCTCTTTTAGCATGAAAAGGACAATGAAAAAAACAATTAAGGCGGAAGAGAGGGCGGAAATGAGCAAAATGCTCTCCACTACCCTTTCCATACTCCATGACCTCGCAAAACACATGCCCGCTCCTCCTTCCGCCTTCCTTTTTGCACGCATTTCAACCGCACAGAACGCCAGCCAGCGCTCAGGTGCCTCGCAGAAAGAGAAGCAAAGACGCCAGTGCAAGCATGAGAACAGCGAAAATCGCCTCATATCCAGGCGTCGGAGGCGTCGGCACAGCAGGCGATGGTGTTTGCGTCGCAGGCGTCGTAGGCGTCGTAGGAGTTGCAGAAGTTGCAGGCGTTGCAGGAGTTGCAGGCGTTTGCACTGGGATGTATCCGAGTTCTTCAACGATTTTCTGCCCTTCTTCGCTGAGAACGAAGTCAATGAAAGCCTTTTCAAGCGGTTCAGGCTCGCCTTTCGTGATAAGATAAAGATTTCTTGTGATTGGATACTCGCCTGAGAGGACTTTCTCAACAGTAGGCTCAACGCCGTCAATTTTCAACGCCTTGACGCTCTCGTCAACATATCCGAGGGAAATGTAGCCGATTGCGTTCTTGTCGGTTGCGACGGTTGCCCGCACCTCGCCATTTGAGGGCTTAACGCTCGCATCCGCAGTTATCTCCAGCTGTAGCGGTCGCATGACGAACTTCTCAAAAGTCTCCCTCGTTCCAGAGCCTTCTTCCCTCGTGATAACCCTAATTTCTGCATCTTCACCGCCAACTTCTTTCCAATTATTGATTTTGCCTGCGAAAATCTTTGCTACTTGCTCCATAGTGAGCTCACTGACGGGATTTTCGGGATGAACAACAATCGCAACACTGTCTTTCGCAATCACAAAAGGCTTCAAATCTGGATATTTCACCCATTCTTCTTCCTTTATGTCTCTTGATGCCGCTCCTATGTCTATGTCGCCAGCCCCTACCGCTTTTATGCCGTGACCGGAGCCTCCGCCACTGACAGAAATGCGTAAATCTGGATTTCTTTCCATAAGGATGCGAGCGCACTCCTGATTTATCGGAAGCACCGTCGTAGAGCCTGCAACGGTCAGCTTGCCTAAAAGTTGGGCTGCTGCGCCATGCACGGAAAACGCCGAGAACAACACCGCCGTCGCCACGAGAACCGCAGCCACAAGCACCGCTCTACACATTTTCCGCATTACCTCCTTATTTCCCGCATATTTATATATCTTATGCACTTCGCATCCATTTTCCTGTTTTCCAAAGATTAAATATATAAATACATGCTTTTTACTTAGTTCGGAAAATCATATATAAATTGAGCGGGAGGAGCGCCTTCAAATAGAATGCGAATAGAGCATTCCTGCTTACCGAGATTCTGAACACAGGCGCAGCGCTTGCATTGCGAAAGATTTTTCAATTTCTCTCTGCATCCTCTCTGTGAGAGCAGAGTTAGTTTTTGGTTTAATTGCATGCACTTGAGGGTAAATTGAGCAAATTGCATGCACATTTGACGGCAGTCATGTCATAATTAAAATCGCTTCCGCTTCTCAAAGCTTTCAACGCTCCAACATTGGATTAAATGACAGGGGAAGACTTGCGGAAAATGAATTGGAGAAGCGTGAATGCACTAATGATGCACCGGCAATTGGCAGGAATTTCGCAGATTTGTGTGCGTGAGAGCCGTAAGAGATTTTCTCTCTCTACTCATCCGAGAGCGGTTGCGGGAAGAAGCGAGGAGAGCAAATGAATGGAACGAGGAGGAAGAGAGAAAAAGTGAAAAAAGTGGAAAAAGGGAAAAATAATTATTCTACTGGGATGCTCTTTTTCTCCTTCTCTGCCTCTTTCTTTTTAATTTTAACGCTCAGAATTCCGTTTTTGTAGGATGCTTTCGCACTTTCAGGAATTACTGGCTCGTCAAACTTCACCTCTTTGTAGTATTTTCTGTCGTTTTCCGCCCTTATCTCAAGCGAATCTTCAGTGGCATTGAGTTTAATGTCCTCCTTCTCCACACCAGGTAGCTCAGCAACTACCTCGTAAGCGTCTTTCTGCTCAATCACATCCACCAAAGGCTCCCGCTCTCCACGAGGCATCGGCTCAAATCTTCGCATCGAAGGGCGAATGTTCCCGAACTCTGTGATTTCTGGCTCCTTACCGGGCTCCTTACGCAGCACGAAACCATAAACGAATGGTCCTATCCTGCGCACTTTTCCTTCTGGTGTCTCAATCTCCTTCACGAATTCTTTGAATTCCTCCGGAGCCTCTCGCTCAAGCCACTCAAGCATCTCCTCAAAAGGGTCCCTGAAGAACTCTTCTATGTCTCTCTCCATTCGCTCTCTCCTTCTCCGCTCCTCCTCAAAAAACGGAAAGCGCCGCATCTCTTCAAACATCCGCTCCATATACTGCTCTATCAAATCAAAAATCGACGGTCTCCTCCTTCTCTCCACCATGTTTCCCGCTTTCTTCTTGCTTCATTTAACTTTTTCGGCGGGAAGTCCCCTTGCGAGGGCGAGGGGATGAGAGCCGATAAGTATTTATACTTGTTGAGAAATATGTGGAAATGAAAACGATGCTCAGCTATAAGTTCCGCATATACCCATCGAAAACCTTGCAGCAGATTCTGAACGAGCAGATTGAGCTGTGTAAGTGGCTGTATAACCGTTTACTCTCAGAGCTGAACAAAGCAAAGGATGAATGTAGGAAGCTGAAACCCAAAGATACTCAGGCTCTCATCGTAAAGCTAAAGCGAGAAGAAAATCCCGAACTGAACAAAGTTTACGCTAAAGTCTTACAGATGGTGAACTATCAGCTCTGGTCAAACATTAAGGCTTTGGCTAAGCTCAAGCAGAATGGGAAGAAAGTCGGCAAGCTCCGCTACAAAACAGGCAATTCGTTCAAAACCCTCAACTTCAACCAATCAGGATTCGGGATTGATTTTGAGAACAAGAAACTCATCCTCTCGAAGATTGGTTCCATTCCCATCAAGCTCCATCGTCCCGTAGAAGGAAAGATTAAAGGTGTGATAGTGAAGAGGGAAAGAAGCGGTAGGTGGTATGCAATCGTGCAGGTAGAGAATAATGCTAAGCAATTACCTCCAACTGGGAAAACGGTAGGAATAGATGTCGGCATTAGGCATTTTCTCACCGATTCTGATGGAAGACATGTTGAAAATCCAAGATTTTACGAGAGGACGCTGAAGAGTATAAAAATCCTGCAAAAAAATCTCTCAAGAAAACAAAAAGGCTCAAAGAATAGGGAGAAAGCAAGAATAAGGCTTGCCAAAGCCTATGAGAAATTAGTAAACCAACGCAACGATTTTCTCCATAAACTTTCTCGTTTTTATGTGGATAACTACGATTTGATCGTGGTTGAAGACTTAAAGATAACTAATATGGTTAGGAATCACCGCCTCGCCCAGAAGATACTTGACGCCTCTTGGAGTAAATTCCTTCAAATGCTCTCCTACAAGGCTGAGAGAGCTGGTAGGAGAGTTGTGAAGGTTTCTCAGAGAGGCACTTCACAAGAGAATGAGGAGAAAATAAAGGATAGAGATTACAGAGCGGCTGTAAATATCTTAAATAGGGGTTTATCGGGGCTGGGACGGCCCTTAGCGCCTGTGGAGGAGAGACCTCTACTCCTCGTTACCGCCGAGGCGGTAATAGAGGGGCAAGTCTCCTCGATGAAGCAGGAAGCCCCATGCGAAAGCGTGGGGGTAGTTCACAACTTGCGGTCAGCGAAACTCAGAACGCATGCAAGGGGCTGCATTGTGAGAACAGCAAATGAACGACAATATGCGTGCATTTTATAAGCGAAATGAATGGATTTAAGAGAGATGAGGTTAAGCATTCCGCATCCGGGACATTTTGAGGCGTTGAAGGAGATTGTCGCCGTGAAAGCGTCAGAGGGGTTAAGCGAAGTGAAAGAAGTGTTCATGGGCGGCTCACCTGACATCATGGGCAGTGGTCGTGGCGTCTTCCACGCCCCTCTCATCTCAGAAATAAAGGAGCAGACGGAATTCGCTCACGAGCATGGCTTGAAGATGAACATCGTGATGAACTCCACATGCCTCAGCGGAAATCATCTCACTCACGAAGGCTTCAAGATGTTTGAGTGGTATTTCAAACAGCTTAACGACGCCGGTGTGGATGCTGTCACAGTTGCAGAGCCTTATTTAGTGGAATTACTGCGGGATTTTCCGATGGAAGTGGTGGTGAGTTGCCTCGCTTATGTTGATTCACCGCATCGTGCAAAATTCTACGAAGAACTTGGCGCTGATGTCATCACCGCTGACACTAATATTAACAAGAATTTTGATTTACTGCGGGGGATTGTTGAAGCTGTTGACTGCAAGGTGCGAGTGATTGTGAACGAGGCATGCCTTTTCAAATGTCCATTCAGGTATGCTCACTACAATGTTGCGTCGCACTTCAGCAGTCTGAACAAGCCAAAAGGGACGCCCATCGCTCTTGACTTCTACTTTGACAAATGCATCTCTTTCAGGCTGCGAGACCCTTCGCAACTCATCAAATCTGCGTGGATTCGCCCCGAAGACATCAGACATTACGAGGAAATAGGCATTCACGAATTCAAACTCTCGGGAAGGACAAAAACAGTCGCTTGGATTTTGAAATGCATGCGTGCATACGCAAAACGCTCATTCAAAGGAAATCTTCTTGACATTTTAGACTGTCCGCAGATGCTTCGCTATGTTTTTCATATTGAAAATGAGAAACTTGAAGGATGCATAGAGCAGTGGAAGCGCTGCAAAAAGATATGTGATGAATGCGGCTACTGCAATAAAATCGCTGAAAACATCATAATTCGCAAATATTGAGGTGAAAGATCTGAAAAAGTGGGATAAAGCGTGAGAAAAGAAAGAGGAAGCGAGGAAATGAGTGAGAGAGAGGGAAGAGGGGAGGAGCAGAATAAAGGGCAAAGAGAGTGGAGAGAAAAAAGGGAAGGCAGAGAGGAAAAGGGGAAAAGTAGGCGGGAGGCGTTGAAAGCATTTCAAGAAGGCATCAGAGAGGGAGGTAGGCGAGTAGAGGAGGCGTTGCTGAATTTTGGCGTTAAAGGTATTGTGCTTGAGGCGAAGGTGTTTGGGATGGTCTGCGGATGTGCTGGCTTCCAAACGGACACGAGAGGGATTCAAGCGGAGGAAGTAGAAGTGCTGAAGGAGGATTTGGGTAAGTTGCTCGCTTCAGTTGGCGAGTCTTTGGGCATTCGCCCTGATTTCATTTACGCAAGGAAACTCCCCGGTTCTGAAGAGGTCGTCGCTCTCACCGTCAGGGAACTTTGCGAAATATGCAAGGAGGAGTTTGCAGGCTCAAATGCACCGCCACGACCAGACATAATTGTGTTGAGGAAATAATTTTTCTTCGCATGACTTCAAAAAGGAAACATGCGAATTTGGAGGCGGGACAAGAGGGAATTCATACTGGAGAGCCTTCTGCTCATTCTTTGCTTTTTCAGAGCAACGCATCAAATGCTATTTTTTGCCGTTGTGCTTGCGATGTTTTTGTGCAGTGTGCTTGAAGTGCCCGTGTTCAGCATGAAGACAAGAAGGAGGAACTTCAGCGAAGGGGAAGCAAAACTGCTTTCAGATATTTACAAAGTGCCTCTTGAGGATTTGAGTGGAGCTTCGCAAGTTAGAAAAGGATTGCGTGGGGTATTGGGCATAGAAACAACAGCGACAGCAGCAAGAACATACGACACGACAGTGACGCTGAACATAGGAGGCTTCATTATTCCTGTCGCATTCGCAATCTGGATGCTTTCGCTGAATTTCATTTTTGAAATCGTCCTCTCTTACCTCTTAATGACAATTTTAGCATACTCAGTAACGGAGATAAGGGAGGGCGTAGGTGTTGTGCTTCCGAGAGAGGTTGGCATTTTCGCAATCCCGCTCGCTCTGCTCCTTGCTCCTTCAGACGCTTCTTATGCCGATGTCGCAAGCTTAATCTTTGTCCCTGCGGTGCTTGGGATTGCGACCGCCCTTCTGATTGCATCCGCTTATTTCCCTCGTGAGAAAGGATGCCCATTCATAAGCATCGGAGGAACCGGTAATTATGAGGCAATATTCCTAATTGCAGTCATTTCTTTGCTTTTTGCGACGATGCAATGAGTGATTAAAACCGAAAAAAAATTTAAAGAGTGAAGGATGAGAGTCATCTGGGCGAGGGGGGGAGCAAATATCATGAGCCGCCGTTTGCGGCGAATGTAATGTGAGGAAAATAAGACGAAAGGGGGGATTGAGATGAGCGGGAATAAACGTCCGATAAAGCTCGTTACCCGAAGAGGGTGTTGCGAGATGAGCGGGAAATTGTTCATCTCGGCGGTGTTAATAGTGGTAGCGATAGCAGTAACGGCGAATGCGAGCGCTCAAAACACATACCTCTTCCACCGCCACTACTGGCATGGAATTCCAGGTGGAGGAGACATGCGTGGTCATGTCGATGCGGCGGGTTTAGATGCTGGATTGACGGCTGTATGGGATGTAGGTTACCCAGGCTCAAGCTGTGTGCCATGGCTTGTTAAAATCGGTGAGGATGGATACATAGAGAATCAGAAAGCAATAGAGGTCAATCAAAGTGGTAACAAAGGCTGTATAATGAAAATTGCGAAAACGAATTGGGGCTACGTGGTCATTGCAGGCGACCATCTCGTCGGTTTGGATAACAACTTCAACGTACTCTGGTGTAAGGAGCCTAAGAATCACTTTGACGGGGGAGATGTGATAGTCTCTGTCGGCGATAACGTTGTTATCGGCTCTGCAGACGGTTGGCCACTTGATATATGGACTAGAGCCTACGGAGCGGCATTTATGTCTATAGACCAATCGGGAAGAATTACTAGAAAAGAAACTATACATTGGTGGGATGGATGGTTTGATGATATGATACGTGACAGCTCCGGAAATTACGTGGCTCTTGGTATCGGTGGAGATTACTGTTCTAACTCAAGGATTGTCAAGCTTGACAGTAATCTTCATACTCAATGGATAATCGGTGGCTTTGGTGGTATACCGGACATCTCTTTTGAGCGTGTCAATTATATCGTAGAAAATAGCAATGGTGTTTACATAGCTGCGGGCGAAGGCAAATATGGATGGGAAGGCTGGCAAAGAAAGCCTTGGATAATGGCTATAGACAAGGATGGAAACGTGTTATGGGCAAAAACATACGATAGCTTGGACCATTTAGCTTTTGGAGACGTTGTTGCGACGCAAGATGGAGGGCTTCTCTTCCTTGTAGTAGGGGCGAAAGACGAGTTTGGTACCGAGGGTCCAGTTCTTCTCAAAACGGACGCTGAAGGAAATCCGCAGTGGTGTAAGTGGTACAAGAATGGCGTAGAATATGCGAAAATCGTCCCTGCTGATGACGGGTATTACATAGTTGGCAGCAAATGGGGAAGAGTAGATGAAGTCTTCGGCATAAACAGATCCGAGTGGCTGTGGTATGGGTCGATTTTCAAGGTCGATCTTGAGGGCAACATACCTTCTGATGCCTACGAAGTAGAAGAATGGCAGGTCGATCCACCGCAAACATGGAGTAACGTGACGTATGAAAAAATTGAAATCTCGCACTACTCACCCGAGGAATGGAACCCCACATTCGTTGACAGTGATATGCCAGTAACACTCCAAAATGAGCCCAAGGTAGCAGCAGTCTTTGAATATATTCCTAACAAACCCCCTGTGGCAAACTTCACATACTCGCCTGAGAATCCAGTCGTAGGTCAAGCAGTGACCTTCGACGCAAGCGAAAGCTACGACCCGGATGACTATATAGTAAGCTATGAATGGGACTTTGGAGATGGAAACATCACGAACACAACGCATGAAATAATAAATCATTCATATTCGGAAGCAGGTAGTTATAATGTGACGCTAACGGTAACAGATGATAAGGGAGCGAAGAATTCAACAACGAAAATGATAACGGTCGTGCCTGCGGAGCCGAGCGTTTCAATCTCTACTGACAAATACGAATACACAGCTGGCGATGTCATGCTCATAAACATAACAATTAAGAACCCGAGTGAAAGGAAGGGCGTGAAATTCTTATGGACTCTTGACATTGATTATGACAAGCATTTCACGATAATAGACAACCGCTCGCTGCTGTTACCACCGCACTATGATAAGACAATCATGCTCAGATTGAAGCTTCCTGAATTGAAATCATCGTTCAATGCATCATGGCATGTCGCTATTTTCAACACAACAACTTCAGAATTAATAAGCGAAGACCTCGCAGACTGGAAATATGCGGCCGCGAAAGCGAGGAAAACTGAAGGTGTGGAGGGGTTAGAAAAGAGCGTGAGAGAAATAATACCATTTTAGTTCTCCCTTTTCTCTTTTTTTCCTTTCCTATTACTTACTTTAATTCAAAATTCCAGTGGAAATATTCATGTAGCGTTTATAAATGCCTCAAACTCTTCTTTGTGAGGGAGAGTTCCTTGTTCGACTTTTTGATTTCTTGTCAGAAATGTCATTGCTGCGTGAGAGCGGTAACCTCTTCCAATGCATAACGAGGTTCAGACTTCATTGACACTGTTGCGTTCCTCCTTGTCGAACTCACGGAGCAGTTCCTTCTGTCGTCTGCTGAGTCTCTTTGGAACTCTCAACTTCAACTTCACGAGGAGGTCGCCCCTCCCGCCGTGAATGGAAGGCATACCCTTCTTTCTCACCTTTAACACCGCATCTGGTTCTGTGCCTGCGGGAATTTTCACTTTCACGATGTCGCCGTCGATTGTCCTCACAGGTATTTCATCGCCGAGAACAAGTTGAGCGAACCTCACAGGAACTTCGCAGAGCAGGTCGCCATCCCTCAAGACCTTGAAAAACTTGTGCGGGCGAATATGCACAATAACAATCAAATCGCCTGCTGGACCTCCGTTCTCGCCTGCTGAGCCTTCTCCTGCGATTTTAATCTGAGTGCTTTCGCTGACGCCTGCGGGAATCTCAACAAGCACTCGCTTACGCACTTTCCTTCGTCCTGAGCCTCCACAAGTTTCGCAGAGACGCTCTACTACCTCACCACGCCCATGACAACGGGGACATGTGGAGATTGAGATGAAGTGAGAGAAGCCGTAGTGCTGTTCTCTTCGCACTTGTCCAGTGCCTCCGCAGACTTCACATGTGCGCAAACCGCCCGGTGCTGCGCCTGAACCCCCGCAGTCCTCGCAAATCTGCTCCTTCTCCACATATATTTCCTTTGTGACGCCTCTTGCAGCATCCTCAAGCTCAATCTCTAACTCGTAAAATATGTCAGAGCCTCGCCTCGGCACCCTTTCCCTTTCCACGCCAACACCCGCCCCTCGCTCCCTTCGCTTGAAAAACTCCTCAAACAGCGAGCCTCCGCCGAAGTCGCCGAAGCCCCTACCGAAGCCGAAGTCTTTGAAGAAATCCTTGAAGAAGTCGCTGAATATGTCTTCAATGTCGCTGAACCTCGTGAATTTTGACCAGTCAAAGCCTCCAGGACCGAAATCAACGCCAGCATGCCCGTATTTGTCGTAAGCAGCTCGCTTCTCAGGGTCAGAAAGCACCTCATATGCTTCGGAAATCTCCTTAAACTTCTCCTCCGCCTCCTTCGGATTGTCCTTATTCAAATCGGGATGATATTTCTTCGCAAGTCTCCTGAATGCTCGCTTGATTTCTTCCTGCGTGGCATTCCTGCTGACGCCGAGAATTTCGTAGTAGTCCTTCTTTCTGCCGTTCAACTCCCCTCGCCTCTCTTGCCTCTTCGCACTTCCTCTCGCTTTCTTCCACGCCCCTCGCTCCTTTCATCTTGCGAAGAAAGTAAAAAATTTTACGCCCCCTCCAACACGCTTACCAAAACTGCAAGAAAGCATCCCTCTACGCCTTCACCTTTTCATCTCTTCTCTCCATTTGAAATTTCGGTTTATGAGGGCAAAGCGTCAAAATATTTAAATAGAGGTGCGTTTCTTCATTTATATGATTATTGAAATAGTGAAGGAGTGAAATGAGAGTGCGTGTTGAAGTTGAGGGCGAAGGAGGCATAAAAACGGTTTTTGAGCGGGAAGGAGACCTCTTGAGGGAAGATTTGAGAATGCTTACAATCAGAGCGGTGGTCAAATTTTTGGAGGAGCATCTTTCCGCTTCGGAGAAAATACCTTACGAGAGCGAGGGTGAAGAGCTCACGATTAAGGAGCGCATCCTTAAGTTCCTGAAATACGACGAGAGGGCGCCTCGTGACTGGTTCACTTCTTCAGAATTTAAGCGAACATATGAAGAGGTGTATGGGGAGAGCGTGAAGTTAAGCACGGTAAGCACTTACCTCGCCCAGCTGCATGCTGAAGGCTTTCTTGAGCGGAGAGGGAGCAAAGCCCTGCGGAAATACCGTCTCGCAATTCCCAGAAGCGAGTTACAGCAGGAGCAGGAAGCGGCGGAGAACTGTGAAAATGAATGAGAAGAATAAACGCTACTTTCTCCCTGCATTCACATTTTTAAGTCTTGGGAAAATCTGAATTGAATGGTAGTATGAACTACCGAGGGCATTTGACGGTGGGCATCGTATTCTTTCTTGCTGCTTACGCCACGCTCCTTTTTGCTCTGCACATTCATGTGAGCGTTGCGGATGCACTTCTCGGTCTTGCTCTCTGCGAATTCGGCGCACTCGCACCCGACCTCGACCATAAGAGCAGCAAGATTCACCGCTGGTCTTACGCAGGCTCGGCATTCGCAGGCGTCGCAGTCTTCCTCGCTCTTTCGCTTAAAACCCACGACATCCTTTCCGCAGGCGTCCTCGCAAGCATCGTCGCAGGTATCCTCGCACTCGTCGTTTTCCTCCTTTCTAACTTGAAGCACAGAGGCTTCACGCACCACGCCCCCGGCTTCCTTCTGTTCGTTCTCTGCACTTTCATTGCGATGTCCTTCCTGCGTAATTCCTCGTTTTTGCAGTTGCCGAGCATTTTGGATTTCAGCCCTGCGAAGGTCACAATTTTCGGCGCCATCGGGTATTTGAGCCATCTTATTGCTGATGCTTTCTAAGAAGCATAGATTCGAGGGAGCAAGCATTCAAGAAGAAAGCAAATCTCGCAAAATTCTCCTTATTTCACGCTTAAAATCCTCTAAAGAGCCTTCATTTCTGACGATTTTGTCTGCAATTCGCATCGCTTCCTCCATGCCCCAACTCTTCTCACGCTCTTCCCTGCGTTTGAACTCCTCAAAACTCAGAAAATCATCCGAGCGTCGCCTCGCTCTCACACGCTTATAGCGTATTTCGAGAGGGGCTTGAATGCCAACGAGCATGAAATTCTCGCCGAATGCTCGCTTGAAAGTCTCGACCTCCGCAAGACCACGAATGCCGTCAACGACGACAATCGGAGGGGAAGAGGACTTTTTCTTTGCTTGCTCATTTCGCTCCCCTCGCTCAGAGAAATATTGCTTCAACAGAGGAATGCATCGCTTCGCTATTGCGTCCATACCTTCTTTGGCACGCAACTCACTCGCAACTCTCCCAGTGTTCTCGTCGTTAGGCTCAAGACCTCGCCTTCTGACCTCTTCACGAACGACATCGCCCATCGTCACCACAGGAATGCCGAGCTCTCTTGCGACATTCGCAGCCTCCGTCTTACCGGATGCGGGGGCGCCGACAAACGCTAATATCTGTATCTTTCCTGCAGCCACCGCTCAATCGCACCTCTCACGAGCCTCCGCTCAATTGATGCATAGAAAATGTTTATGACGCCAAGCAGCTCACCCTCGTGGACGGTGCCGTCGGCGATTGCGTGGAATATTGCCTCGTTGAATGTCCGACGCTCCTCCACCTTTTTCGGCTTTCCCGGTGCGTGCAACGCCGCAACAATGCCGAGAGCGTGTCGCTGAATGATGCAAGGCAAAGCAACCGCTTTCTCAGGAATGTCAATCTCCTCAATCTTTATGGGCGTGAGCGTGTTCCTCCGCACTTCCTTCTCCTCCGCTGCTATTGCCATCTGCCACTCCCCGTAAGGTCCGACCGCAAATCCATATCTGAATGCTTCAGTCTTCAGCCGCTCTATCTCGCCTCCCACCCTGTCCCGCCAGTAGACGCACTCTATTTTCGGCATGTCCCCCAATTTCAAAGCTTTTCCTTTAAATTTTCTGCTGTTCCGCAAAGTCTCACAAAGTTCTGCGAATGAACTCGCGGCATCAGCGACGACCCACTGAACGCATCACCCGCTCCACAAGCGTGTCCCAATACCTGTCCTTCTCCAACGAAGCTTCAGAGTCCTCAAACACAATTTCATCGTCCTCAAATTTTGAAATCGTGCCGATGTAGTTGAAAGCTACGCTATCCCACTCGTTTTCTGTCAGCTCTCTACCTATTACTCCCTCTATTATCCTTCGCTTCACCACTAATTTACCCTCCCCTCTTATCCTTATTATCATCCCATACCGCTCAAAATATGCATTATTCGCCCTATTATCGTTGCATATCGCCCTCGCTATCACTAAATTGACAGGAATCGCTTCCAAAAACACACTCACCATCTCTCCTTTCCCCCTTCTCTCTCTTTAGTCCTGCTTTCGCTCACTCCACTTCTCCCTCACTACTACCTCCCCTCTTTTCCGCCTGAAAATATGAAGAAACGCTTTCTAACGCCCTTGCGAGCAGCTCAGCACATTTTTCCAAATCTCGCAGGTTCAGCATTTCAACAGGCGAGTGAATGTAGCGAGTAGGAACGCCGATGGCTCCCGTAGGGACACCGCTCCTTGCGAGCTGAATTGCCGTAGCGTCTGTCGTCCCGCCTTCAGAAACGCTCAACTGATATGGAATATTGTGCTTCCTTGCTGATTCTTCAAGCCATCTCAACACATTACGAGGGGTAATAATGCCTCTACCAGATGCATCTGAAACAGTAATCACAGGACCTTTTCCAATTTCAATCGTGGTATCCTTCTTTTCAATGCCCGGATGACCACCAGCAATCGCAACATCTGTCGCAACGGCGACATCAGGCGAGAGTTCGTATGCTGATGTGCGAGCTCCTTTCAGTCCGACCTCCTCTTGAACTGTTCCGACGGCGTAAATTTCACAATCGGCATGCGTCCTTTTCAAAGCCTCTACCATGACTGCGACGCCAGAGCGGTTGTCAAATGCCTTGCATGTGACGATTTCATTCGTGAGGAATGCGAAGTCCCTGTCAAGCGTGATTG
>Ga0190312_1000186_pt1 | contig 22914 bp, 25 predicted proteins | sample 487007910_MG_FD_165046 | JGI IMG/M metagenome (GOLD analysis project Ga0190312, IMG submission 165046) | Hydrothermal vent sediment bacterial communities from Southern Trench, Guaymas Basin, Mexico - 4870-07-9-10_MG | ecosystem: Environmental > Aquatic > Marine > Hydrothermal vents > Sediment ... | reverse complement strand
TACTAGCGTCCTCAGGAACCTAGCTAGAGATGCCACTAGGTTTGGTTGGTGTAGGGAGGTGCTTGAGGGTAGGGAGATCGCCCTTACTAAGGGGATGGTTGATGAGGTTGTTAAGGCATTACTAGCCAACCCACGTGAGTTAAGTGCTGAGCTTAACGCTATGTATGACTACATAGAGAGTGGTGATGTTGATGAAGTATACCTACTATCTACAGATACTTATGAGGGTGAGTTAGCTGCTAAACTACTTAAGGAGTTCTTTGATAGTAAGGGGATAGATGCGTATGTGATTAAGGTTAAGTACTTAGGTATGGACTTTGATGAAGGGCTCCTACACCTTATTGATGAGGTAGCTAAGGTAGTTAAGGAGGCCAGGGGTAAGGGCTGTAAGGTAGCGCTTAACTTAACGGGTGGTTTTAAGCCTGAATCAGCGTTCCTGTATTTAGCGGCCTGCTTACTAGGTATTAATAAGGTATACTACATACATGAGGTAAAGACCATATCTAAGGTTGAGCTACCAGTACTTGAGGTAACTATACCTACAGAGTATGTAAAGCTACTTAAGGAGATTGAAGGGGTTACGTCATACATAGAGCTCGTTAAGAGAGTTGGCCTTAAGGCTGATGAACTTAGAGAGAAAGGGTTATTAACTAATGACTATAGATTAAGAGAGTTCATCAAACTACTTATTAAGGGGCTTAAGTAACCCATATCCCCCTTATATACGAGTACCTAATACTACTTAATTCAAACCTCAATAACCTCTTTACTTAATTCTTCAAACTCCTCAATACTTACCTCAATAACGCCGCCAGCCCTAAGTTCTTCAAAAAGCTAGGTAATTTTTTAATGATTAATACATCACCCTCCACAACGTACAGTACCTTACCGACTGCCTGAGGTACTATTTAAGCTTTACTCAAATGAAACTGAATTAATAGTGTCAACAATATCTGTGCTTGAAGCATTCCTTAAGACATATAGGTTAGGGCTTAAGAAGTCAGTACCTGAGTTAGTAAGTCGCCCATTAAGAGATGTCTTTGTGATTATGGAGGCTCATGAACTTAAGAAAATGAACCTCCTACATCCTCAGATAGTTAGGTACGCACATAGAGTACTTAATAAACACTGGGACCCCTTCGACGCATTCATATTTGCTACAGCAAATACGTTAGGTGCGGCGCTTCTAACTAAGGATAGGGATGCCCATATGTTCTGTGATAGGGTAATTAATTTTGATAAATCACGTATACTGATATAGGTTCCTTAATATCCAGCATGAGTACCTTACCAGCATACCGGGGATTGAAGAGTAACCCTAGAGCGTTTAACCTGATAACAAGAACCCTCGCATCATCAACGACTATGTTGCTTAAGGAGTACTTATGTTCCTCACCAAATAGCGTGAAAACTATCATAGCTGCTAATGACCAGCATAGCTCCTGATGAGGACCTTAGACTACACACCCACAACGTAGACTGAGGAACCAGTACTACTAACCCCCATCAGGACACACGTAACTAGCTCAGCGAGGGCGGCAGTTAAGAGTACGGCTGTAACGGTCTTCAAGAACCCTAAACTAAAGCATGTCTTACGCTTAATTACTATGTAATTGAAGAACATATCGCACTTAACCTACAGAGGCGTTTTCATAGCCTTAACAACTGAAGAACATGCTAACCACACCATGACCAGCCTACCTAAGAAGCCACTTACATAGGTGAAGAAAGCGACACCGCATGACCTCATGTAGTCATAGAGAACCTGTATAGTGAACCAGAACAGTATGTAGTACCCAGTACTCAACATATGCATATGGGGATAGGAATATAAAGAAGTACAAACTCAGGGTGATCCTCGGGAGGAGGTAAGCACCTAGAGCACCGCTTAGTACCTGAAGCTCCTACGGCCGGGATAGCTAGGAATTCGTAACCCATGACAGGTATTAAGGCTCTGTGGGGTATTGAAGTTGCAGAACCCGGGACGAGTTAGAGTATTAAGAACCTCTTAACACTTAATACCTTCTTAATACCTATGTCGAAGATGTATAGGAAGTACATGTTGAAGAATATGTGAAATATGTCGGCATGAATGAGTATTGAAGTAGGGATCCTAACGAAACCCTTTACCGTAGGGAAGAGTGGGGGTTGAAATCCGAAGTGCCGTATCCATCAATCAACAGTACTTATGAAGTCTCTTGACGTACTGGTTATCAAGAAAACAACAGCGTTAGTAGCTATGGTGGTATAGGTAATCCCCGCCTTACCACCAGTAACTTGAGTGCCAGCAGGTATCACGTATCCAAATTAACTAGCACCGAGCGGAAAACTCGCGAATGTACTAATCAATAGTAACGCGAGAGAGCTGAGGCATTAGCTAATTCAGGGTGGGCCCCAAAAACCTCAGCAGTAAAGATTCAACTAATCATAAATATCTTAGGTAATATAATGAATTTCGGTGTGCTCAACACATGCCAGACCTAAGGGTTAGGTTACTCGGTATGGAGCTCAAGAACCCACTCATAATCGCTTCAGGTATTCCCTCAACTAAGATTCTCTCAAATTTCATACATGCTGGAGTAGCGGCTGTAACTACTAAGACCATAACACCGGAGCCTAGGGAAGGTCATCCACCACCAACCATAGCTAAGACACCATGTGGTTACGTGAACGCTGTAGGGCTAAGGAACCCGGGTATTGAGGCTTTCTTAGGTGAGCTCAAGGAGCTTAAGGAAGTAGCCCTTAAGGAGGGTGCTTACGTAATAGGTAGTGTTGCTGCTGGTAGTGTTGAGGGCTACGTAAGGGTTGCTTCTAAGGTGGAGGAGGGAGGTGTTGATGCTGTCGAAGTCAACGTATCATGCCCTACAGTTAGGGAAGTATTCAGTGCTAGTCTTAACCTCAAATACCTAAGCGAGATAGTGCGTGAGGTTAGGAGCGTTATTAAGGTACCCCTAATAGTTAAGCTATCACCAGCATACCCGGATATAGCTTACGTAGCCAAGATAGCTGTTGATGCAGGTGCTGACTGCATAGCAGCTATAAACACCGTAACACCCGCCCTAGTAATAGATGTAGAGACCGGTAAACCATTACTGGGTAACCCAGAGGGTTTTGGCGGGCTTTCAGGACCGGCCATAAAGCCAATAGCTCTAGCTAAGGTACTCCAGATAGCTAGGGAGGTCGACGTACCTATAATAGGTATGGGTGGCGTTACCGACTGGAAAGACGTTATTGAGATGATGATGGTTGGCGCATCAGCAGTTGGGATACTCACAGCTTACTTCATACACGGTAGCGTCAACTTCATACCTAAGATACTCAAAGGTCTAGAGAGTTACTTAAGAACCAAGAAGCTAAAAAGTATAGACCAGATAAGGGGTTTAACACTTAAATACGTGCGTTAAACTTATAAAGAAAAAACTCCAAGCTCCTTAAGTTAAATATTTAAAATATTCTGAAACCAGTACATAATGGTGAGAAAATGCGTTCCGCCATAACTAAATCTATTGCTGTAGTTATTATTGTCATCATTATAGCGGCTGGGTTGGCTGCCTACTACTTCCTAAGGCCAGCGCCAGGCAAGAACGTTATTAAGGTCGGTGCCGCACTCTCCCTAACTGGCGAGTATGGGCGTACAGGTGAGTGGTACAAGCTAGGCTATGAATACTGGGTTGATGAGGTTAATAAGAAGGGTGGCTTACTAGGTAAGAAGGTTGAGCTAATACTGTATGATGACCAGAGCGACCCAACAACAGCTGCTAACCTGTATGAGAAGTTAATAACCGTTGATAAGGTTGACCTACTTCTAGGTCCTTACTCAAGCGCTATAGTCTTCGCAGTATCAAGCGTTACTGAGAAATACCGCATGGTCATGGTTGAGGGCGGTGGTAACGCCCTCAAGATATTCAGCAGGGGTTACAGGTACATATTCCTAACGCTACCAGGCCTAGCAGAGAACATCACTAAGGGTCTGTGGGACTGGATAGACTCACTACCTGAGGATCAGAAGCCGAAGACTCTGGCAATCATAAACGCTAACGACCTATTCCCGAAGGCAATAGCTGCTGGTGCCAAGCTCTACGCTAAGAAACGCGGGATCCAGATAGTACTGCATGAGGAGTACCCGAAGGGCACTACAGACCTAACTCCAGTACTGACTAAGGTTAAGGAAAAGAATCCAGACATACTCATAGGCGGTACCTACTTCCCAGACGCCGTACTGGTGGTTAAGACTCTCAAACAGCTCAACTGGAGACCTAAGATAGTCTTCCTAACTGTAGGCCCCGCCATGCCTGAGTTCTGGGAGACCCTAGGTGAGGACGCTAACGGCATCATGGGAGAGTCTTGGTGGGAGCCCTCAGCTCCATGGCCAGGCGTTAAGGAGTTCGTTGAGGGCTTCAAAGCCAAGTTCGGTAAGGAGCCAGACTACCACGCAGCTTGCGCCTACGCCGCTGGCCAGGTACTTGAGGCAGCCGTTAGGGCTGTAGGTAGCTTAGATCAAGACAAGATAGCTGAGTGGATAAGGACCCACACAATCCAGACAGTAGTTGGGCCACTCAAGTACACAGAGGCCGGCTACCCAACCCTAGGCCCGCTACTGATCCAGTGGCAGAATGGCAAGAGAGTAATCATAGCCGCTGGAGGTCAGGTAGTGGGAGAGGCCATATATCCGCTACCATCGACGTGGGACTAACGCCTTAGTAGCGGATGGTGTTTGAGGTTGCTAGCGCAAGCGATAGTTAATGGGCTACTGATAGGGGGCGTATACGCCCTCATGTCGCTCGGGCTGAGCCTGATCTTCGGCGTCATGAACATAGCTAACGCAGCTCAAGCAGCATTTGCGATACTGGCCGCGTACATCACGTACTGGCTTTTTACATTATACAATATAAATCCCTTCATAGGTATGGTTATTTCATCCGTGCTCCTATTCCTCATAGGTACTGTACTGTATAAATACGTTGTTAGGAGAGTCTCCGAGTTAATGGCTTTCACGCTTCTCTACCTAATGGCTATGTTCTTAGAGAGCGTTATGGTGTTTGTATGGACAAACCTATACAGGGGTATAAGGCTACCCTACTTGAGCACCTCCATCTCTGTAGGTGGTGTGTTCATATTCCTAGATAGGCTAGTGGGCTTCACGATCGCAATAACTATAACAGCTATAGTTGCTTTCATGCTTAAGTACACGTACTTCGGTAAAGCTATTAGAGCATCTATACAGAACCCCATAGGTGCAACCCTCATGGGCGTTAACGTTGAGAAGATAAGGATGATATCCTTTGGACTCGGCCTAGCAATCTCCGGCTTCGCTGGCAGTGTCTTAGGGATAATATACCCATTCTACCCAACACTTGCTGAGCTTTGGATAGGGCTTATGTTCGCTATAGTAGTGTTTGGCGGTATAGGGAGCCTCACAGGGACATTAATAGCCGCTATAGTTCTGGGTATCGCCAACAGCTTAGTAGGTACTTACGTATCGTCAGTATGGGCACCCCTCGTAGCCTTCGTAGTTCTAATACTCACACTCTGGTTAAGACCAACTGGTATAATGGGGAGGAAGGTGTGATGCTCGAGAACTTAGTTAGGAAGTACTGGCCCATACTAGCCATAATCGCCTTCCTAGCTATATTCCCATGGATAAGCCCTGAGACATTCTTCGTTGACTTCCTACTACTGCTCTTCATGTACGCAATCATAGCTGGTGGGTGGAACATCATAGGGGGTTATACAGGCTACCCGAGCTTCGGCCACACAGCGTTCTTCGGTCTGGGAGCGTACACAACCGCTATACTCGTTAGTAGGTTCGGGATACCGCCATTCATCACAGCCATCTTAGGTGGTTTAGTAGCCGCTGGATTCGCGTTCCTCATAGGTTACCCAACACTGAGGTTAAAAGGTCCGTATTTCGCCATAGCCACCCTCAGCATGGGTTTCGTACTTCAAATACTGTTCCTTAACCTAGGACCTATAACCGGTGGTGGTGAGGGGATAAGCCTCCCACTACCTCCATGGCGTATTGAGATAACCATAACCATCGTATACTACGCTATGTTCATCACCTTACTAGCCACCATACTCACTACCTACCTACTTGAGAGGTCTAGGGTGGGTTTAGCCCTCAGATGTATCAGGGATGATGAGTTAGCTGCTGAGACCTCCGGAGTGCCGACAACGAAGCTGAAGCTCATATCATTCATGCTAAGCGCGTTCTTCCCTGGAGTTGCTGGCGGTATCTATGCCTACTACTCAACATACATAGACCCATTCACAGTATTCACTCCGGCGATCTCGATGTTCGCCATCATATTCTCTATGTTCGGGGGTGCTGGCACGGTCTTCGGCCCCCTAATAGGTTCTGCAATACTCTTCACAATCGATGAGGCAGCTAGGTACTCCTTCACAGTACCCGGTATAGACCTCATAGTATTCAGCGGAATAGCTATGGCTGTAGTCATATTCTTCCCAGAAGGCCTCGTCGGGTTGTTAAGGGAGAGAATAGGGGTGAAGATACCGTAGGGGGTGGTTAGTGATGCACATGCTTGAGGTTAAGAATGTCTCGAAGTACTTCGGTGGGCTCGCCGCGCTGAAAAATGTGAGCTTCACCTATGATGGGGGGATACTAGGTATTATAGGGCCTAACGGGGCTGGGAAAACAACGCTATTTAACGTCATAACCGGGGTCTACAAACCAACCTCAGGTAAGGTATTCTTTGAAGGTAAAGACATCACAGGTCTAGCACCTCATAAGATAAGGAGGTTAGGGATAGCTAGAACATTCCAGATACCCAGACCTTTCGGTAGGGAGACAGTGCTTGAGAATGTAGTTGTTGCCGGGCTATTTGGTAGGGTAGGGAGGGTGTCTAGAGAGGAGGTTGAGAAGGAAGCTATGGAATTGCTTGAGTTCGTAGGTCTTAAGGATAAGGCGGATTTAAGGGCCTCATCACTTAACATATTTCAAAGGAAATTACTGGAGATAGCTAGGGGCTTAATAAGTAGGCCTAAACTCCTCATGCTTGATGAGATAGTTGCTGGTTTAACCCCTGCTGAGGTTGATAGAGTTGTTGAGCTCGTTAAGAAAATCAATAAGGAGATGGGCGTTAATATTATATGGATAGAGCACGTGATGAGGGCTATAATGAGGAGTGCTGAGTGGATCATAGTACTGGATTTTGGAGAGATAATATCTGAGGGCCCACCAGAGAAAGTAGCTAAGGATCCTAAAGTCATTAAAGCTTACCTAGGTGAGGAGTATGTTGCTTAAGGTTGTAGGTTTAGAGGCTTCGTACGGAGAGCTCAAGGTACTCTGGGGTATTGACTTCGAGGTTGATAAGGGAGAGATAGTAGCTCTTTTAGGGCCTAACGGGGCTGGGAAAACAACAACTCTGAGAACTATTGCTGGAATACTTAAGGAGGATAGAGGCAAGATAATCTTTGATAATGAGGAAATAAATAACCTACCACCACATGAGAGGGTAAGGAAGGGAATAACCTTAGTTCCTGAAGGTGGTGAGCTCTTCCCCTATATGACTGTCCAGGAGAACCTGGATATGGGTGCTTATCTACCAGAAGCTAGGAAGAGGTATAGGGAGAACTTAGAGTTCGTCTTCACCCTATTCCCGAGGCTTAAGGAGCGTAGGAAGCAGTTAGCAGGGACACTCAGCGGCGGTGAGAGGCAGATGCTAGCCATAGGTAGAGCGCTCATGAGCGCTCCGAAACTCATAATGTTTGACGAACCTAGCTTAGGGTTAGCACCTAACCTAGCAGTTAAGATACTGGAGACCATCAAAGAACTCAATAAGGAAGGCTACTCAATACTGCTTGTTGAGCAGAACGTTAGGTTAGCACTCAAAATAAGCCATCGAGGCTACATACTAGAGAATGGGAGGATAGTACTCTCAGGCAGTAGTGACGAGCTAAGCACCAACCCACACGTTAAGCAAGCATACCTAGGCATGTAGTGACTAATGTAGTAAGTGAGGCAATACCAGCAATAGTAAAATATTTACTTTATTTACTTTTTAGGTATTGCTTAAACCTCTTAACGAAATCCACGCCTTAACATCTATCATTTTATAACATCTGGATAGCCTATCCGTATGGTGACTTAGTGAGAGATGAAACCGAAGTAATCAAAGCTATTAAAGGGCATGCTAGATGGTCAGACCTAGACGTTCTTGAGAACTCAAATAAGTATCCAGGGCCTTCGGGCCTCTTCTTTTACGTAGGTTAGTTCTGAAGACATTGTAACACGAGCGGGGCTTAAGGAGATTAGCTACTTATTAATGAAGGGAGGACTCCTCCTCTTCCTTAGGCTTTATTGGTGTTAGTGTTTTTACCCATTTTGTTGGGTATAACCCAGCCCTCCTACCTTTTTGAACCACGAGTAGCTTCCTTAGTCTAGCTAGCATATTCCTTATGGTCTTCTCAGACTTACTAGTTGCCTTAGCTAGCTCAGATATGGTTATTCCTGGGTTATTACTTATCTCCTTAAGTACCTCAATCTCGGTAGGTGTTAGCGGACTCCTCATAAACTCGAAGAGTTCTTTAGGTATGACTGTCTCAGTAATGGTACCTGTCTCAGGCTGTAGGTATATGTCCGCATCCTCCTTCATAAGCAGTAACGCGGTCATTACGTAAACAGCGAGAACCCTCATACCACCACTCAAATCAACTATGAAGGGTCTGGGCCTATCCCTCAAAGTATTTATTATTGTGTATATAGCATCAGGGGTGTTTAGGGGTAGCTCAATAAGCTCAGGGTCCCTAAGGCCAGCCCTAGAAGTAAATCCCTTAAGGCCGTCGAAAGCCCTCTTAACGGCAGTAGCTACGGGCCTAACGGTAAATACAACTATATGATCCTCACGTAAAGCATTATGAATGTGAAGTCTCCTAATAACATGATCCTCATGAAAACCCAACGTAAACACGAAAGTCCTCAAAACACCACCAATAACATATATCACAAGAAATAAACATAAACCTCACCCTCACCTTAACTTAATACAGCTCAATCCCTTCAAGAACCTAAACACGAACCGAAACCCTACGCATTAAGGGGGTAATTAAGGATGAAATAGTAGGAAGGTCTGGGGATTCATCAAGAACCCGTTAGATACCTCATCATGAGTGCCCTTATAGGTCTTAACTCCCTCTTGAAGGGGTCTAGGATTAGCCCAAATATCTCTAAAGTCACAATACCTAATAGGTTTACATCACCCTCCTCACCAAGAACTACAGGCGTGTGTCTTTCGCCGTAGCCGGGGAGCTCAAGCAATACTTCAGAAATACCTCTCTTAACGACAGTCCCGTCAGCTAAAACAAACTCCATCTCAGCAATAGGTTTAAGACCTAACTCTTCCCACACGTGTTTCGTTAGTACTGTGTAGGTAGCTCCAGAATCTATAAGGAATCTAACCCTTACTTGCTTCTCACCATGCTTCACTATACCATCAACGTATACCAGGCCCATATGATTAAACCTCACGAATAACCTCACTTAGATAGTTTTTCAATCTTAATACTAAGCCCACTAAATACCTCAAGCCATGCAACGCCCCATTCTTAGGAAGGAGTAGCTACATCATCTTCGCTCCATAGGAATTATTATTAATTATCTACATGGGGACTTAGATAGAGTTATATATCTTCCTAAGTATTTTTCGGGCATGTTTGATGCGTTTATGGATAGAGTTCTTAATTAGATTATTTAGCGCCCTACATCACGGGGGCTGAGAGATGCCGGTACCGAACTACATGGTTGCTAAGGCTTTAAGGAAGCTCCATGCTAGGAGGTCTTATGATGGTATTGATGAGGATTTAAGGGGTTGGAATTGGGATAGACCACCACTTAAGCCTAGGGCTTACCTAGGTCTATCTATGTATGATGTCGTTTCTTACTGTCCTACTAAGAGGGATGTTTGGTTAAGGAGGGTTAAAAGAGTTCATGTCGAGCCCTCATTACCTATGAAGGTTGGTTCACTAGTTCATGAAGTTATTCATGGGGTCTCAATGATTGCTAGGAAGTACTTAGTGCTCAATAATAAGCCATGGAAGCTCTACGGTGTTATGGTTGAGGAGGTTAGTAAGTATTTAACTGGGCTAGACATACCTGAGGGGTTTGAAGAGTGGTTTAAGGACTTCTCAGAATACCTAATCACGCAGATAATTAGTGAGGCTTCATGGAATACAGTAGGAGGGTCTCTTAACTCCTGGTTACCATGGATTAGTGAGGTTAGGGTTGATGGCTCGTACCTAGGTCTCTCAAAGAACTTAAGGATTGATGCCGTTATGGAGGGTGGTTTAGTCATTGATTTTAAGGTAGGTAAGCCTAACGACATACATAAGGTGATGTTAGCTGGTTACGCAATGGTTCTTGAGTCGAACGTTGAGCTACCTATAGATTATGGCATGATAATATACATAAATAACGTGGGGGGCATACCTAGGATTAGCCTAGAGCCTATATACCTCTCTTCAGACTTAAGGAAGGACTTCATAGACTATAGGGACGACACGATAGACATGCTACTAAGTGACTACGAGCCTAAGCCAGCGGGCCAATGTCCTGACTCATGCCCATTTAAGAGTATTTGCGGGGTGAGGTAAGGGTGGTTAGAGCCGTAATCATTACTGGCTACGGTGTTAAGGTAGGTGTTAAGAAGGGTTACTTAGTCATTAAGGACGGTAATGGCTCTAGGGAGGTACCCCTATCTGAGGTTGAGCAGGTCATTCTAACTACCTCAGGTATATCGATAACCTCTAGGGCGTTAAGGTTACTTACTGATTACGGTGTTGATGTTGTTGTCCTTGATAGTAGGGGGTTCCCTGTCTCTAGACTTTACCATCCATACATATCTAGGACCGTAGATGTTAGGAGGGCTCAGTACATGGCTTACTTTACTGACTTAGGTATTGAGTTAGTTAGGTCTATAGCTTACGCTAAGGTCATGAATCAAGCCAAGTACTTACTAGGTCTAGCTAGGTCCGTTAAGGACCCTGAGTTAAAGGAGGTTGCTTACGGTATCGAGGACTTAGGTAATGAGTTACTCACCTTAAGTAAGAAGCACATAAGTCAGTTTAGGAAGGAGGTTATGGGTATTGAGGCTAGGGCGGCCAGGTCTTATTGGAGTGCTCTAGCCACGGTAATCCCTAAGGACGTAGGTTTTGAGGGTAGGGATCAGGATGGTACTGACCAGTTTAACATAGCTCTTAACTATGGCTATGGACTACTCTATAGTGAGTGTTGGAAGGCTTTAGTGCTTGCAGGTCTAGACCCTTACGCAGGGTTCCTACATACTGATAGGTCTGGTAAGCCTACGCTGGTCTTTGATTTCGTTGAGATGTTTAGGGTTGTTGCTGTTGACTCATTACTGGTTAGGTTATTTAGGTCTGGTTGGAGGTGCTCAGTAAGTAATGGTTTACTTGAGCATAAGTCTAGGTTAGAGATCATTAAGTACTTCATGGAAAACCTTGATAAGAGGTTTAAGGTCTGTAGTTATGATAGCCCCTCACAGACGTTGAGGCAGTGGGTTAAGGGTGTTGCTAGGGACTTAGCTAGGTCATTACTTAACAGTAAGGTATTTTCAGGGCCTATATTTAGGTGGTGATGGTGAGGGTACTCGTTATTTACGACATAAGCGATAACGCCATCAGGTCTAAGCTAGCTGACGACCTAATTAGGTTAGGACTCACTAGGATTCAGAGATCTGCCTTTATGGGCTACATAAACTCATCTAGGTGGAAGGACTTAGTTAGGGTTTGCCAAAGGTGGTGTAGGGGTCCTAATGACGTTATACACATAGTTCCTTTATGTGATTATGATTGGAGGAAGGTTAGGGTCTTCGGTAGGCCATACAGTCATAAGCCCTTAGGTTCCGGGGTGATTACCTATGTTTAACCTGGTTAAGGACCCAGACTACGTTACTGCCATCGATGTTAAAGAGTATACTTACTGCCCAGTAATTCCGTGGGTCATGAGTAACTTCATGGTTACTGAACCGGTAAGTAGGAGTATGGAGTTTGGTGTTGTTGATGTTAACTATAAGGTTAAGGTGGCTGATGAATTAAGGCTACCTAAGCCTAGGTCTTATGAGGTGAGCGTAGTTAGTAAGTCGTTAAGAGCCGCTGGACGTGTGGACGTTATTGCTGGCTCTAGGAGGGTATGTATTGCTGAGATTAAGAGATATATGAGGAGGAGGTTTAAGCACTTCGAGACCCAACTAAAGTTCTACGCATACTTAGTCACTAAGGAATTAAGGCCCGTAGAGAAAGCATACCTAGTCATGGGCAGTAAGGTAATCAAGTATAGGGTCGAGTATGAGGACCTAAAACACATAGAGAAACTCATTAAGGAAGTACGTGAAGTAAAGCAATCACCAACACCACCAAAACATAACCCAATACCAAACCAATGCGCAAACTGCTGGTACAGAAAATACTGCCCATATACCTAAATTGTTAGCTAGGCATACATACCCGACATAGGCATTAAAGTGTTATTAAAGCCTTATATCCCTCTAATACCTTACTTTAGTTAGGTGATGATTACTTAAGCTAAGGTGTGTCTATGTCTTACGAAATCACTGAGGTGGTGCCTGCAGTAAGTAGTTACCCTACCTTCATTACTTCCTCAATACATTTAGGTACCTCACTCGTTGGGATATCCCCATGTGTGTTTAGGCTTAAGGAGCTATCAAGCTTGTCTAGTGAGTTTAGAAGGGTTTTTAGTAGTAGGCTCTTAACGATGCTTAATGATTATGTTAATAAACTACTAAGTGATTTTATTGAGCCCTTACTTAATACTAAGACCCCAGATCTCGATAATGTATTTACTAAGTTATTAAGTGAGTTCTCAATGTACCTATCAACAATTACTTCAGTCCTTAACGCTCCAATATTAGCGCTTAAGAATGAGGAAGAGATAGTTAGTGAGTTAAGTAAATTGGTGAGTTTAGAGGAGAGGGTTTATTCTTTAATAGCTAATGAAGTTAGGCGTAGAGGTAGTAAGGTACCTAATGATGTTGAGGGCGTTGTTTACGGGCTAGCCATGCTTATTGACTATGACCTATGGGTGATTAATAAATTAAGTAAGTATGGGCTTCATGGACTTATAGAGAGACTCCAGACGCGTGCTCTTAATGAATTATCTGAGGCCGTTAGGTATAAGGCAGCACTAACGTACCTAGTAACCGCGACACTCACAGCCATATTAGGCATTGTTACTAAATATAACATGAACAACTTAAGTAAGTTAATCAAATGGACAAAGAAATACGCTGAAGAACTTGATGACTACATAGACACTTTAGACGTACTTGTGGAGGACGAGCTATATAGCGAAGTAATGAAGTATTTAGGTAAGTAGGCTTTGAATAAATGTACTCTTGAATTAACAAAATACTTTAGAAGAAAGTTAAAGAGGTTAGATAAAGCAATTATTGAGGCGGTCATGAAGAAGTTAAAGGAGCTTAGGGAAAATCCCTTTATTGGGAAACCACTTAAGGGGAGGATGAAGGGTGCATGGAGGATTCGCGTAAGGGGGAAGTATAGACTACTATACGTACCAAAGGAATGCCTCATACATGCCATAGACATAGGGCATAGAAAAACCATATATGATAAGTATTAAGTCTATAAATCCGCCCTAATCCTCTCATATGATCTTATGGTATTTAATAAAAGAGTTAACAGATTTAAAGTAAAGTGATGACTTAGCACCTCCACGATTAATTACCGATATATACTTATCACACATCATTAAGACCCCGCAGTAAATCCTTGATTTTATTAACTTCTCTACATCAATATCTCTCAAGTAGTTTGCATAGAGTACTGATGTTAAGTATTTAGCATCTTCCTCTGCGATGTCTTTTAATGCTTTATTAATTGCGGCCTGAGCTTTGCTTACATCTATATATAGGTTGTAGCCCCTTAGCTCAATACTTAGTTCAGTAAGTAGCTTTACTAGTGTGTTAGCGTCCCTATTAAGGTTTAACCTATTTCTTACGTTAATTAATCGGTTAACAGCTCTCGGTAATTCCCTATGTGCCTGATGATGAAAAAGTATCGGGTAAATAATATGTAGTGGATCACCATTACGTAACTTAATAACACGATCACTTATTAGTGCGTGAGTGATGTAGGCTGAGATCACTTCATGACCTGCGAATGAACCTATATTTTGATAGTAACTAAGTGCTTTACCTAAATCATGGAGTGCCCCAGCAAACATAGCGGTAGGCTCACTAAGTTTTAAATGATGCGCTAAGCAGTAACAGCACCTACCAACCATTACTAAATGATCAATAAGTAACTCCTTACCTTCAGAATCAGCCTTAAGGGTTAAGGCCGTATTCCTCATCATAACCACCGACACACTTAAGACCTAATAGAGAAATATTGATTCTTTCTGAATATTGCTTAAGGCATCTGCTTACCTTATTACACACCTTGCTAATTACTTTATACGTTGTGGTTAGTGGTTTCTCGATATAGTCCCAGATACGTATATCTAGTACACGTAGATTTAAAGAGTAATGGAAGCACTGGTCTATATCGTATAGGCATATCCTTAGTACAGCCTCAGGTTCTTGACCTACAATCTTCCTCCAGTACCCCTTTAAGTAATTAGCTGATACCTCTACGACATCTAGGGGTTCCTTATCTCTAAATACAACTAGTGGGATTAATGCTGATTCACGTATGGGTGAACTACCTAACTTAGTCTCTAAATTTTCTAGAATACCAGACATACATTCGCCAATGAGCATGGATGCGTACGTGTTTACGTACAGACTGTCGATTAATGACTTAAAATCGTTTAAGTACTCATTAAGTATGTTTACATACGAATACATCAGTGAGTCTATCTGACTAAGTACGTTATAAATACTTACTACATGAGGTCCTGAAACCCCATAACGCCAATCGATGCACATCTCTTTACCTATGGGCTTCAATGTTTGTGTAAGTCGTGTATCTTTACAGAGGGACCTACCTCTATGGTATATCTGTATAAGCATATCCCTAACTTTATCAATAACCTGCTTACCATATACTGCATAAGCGGACTTCATAGACTCTTTAGAAACACTTATGATACCTAAGGCATATTTACTTTTATTGCTAAGTATGTGCTCCTTACTCCTTAATACCCTGCCGAACCTCTGGATAAGTGACTCTAAGCTGGCTATCTCAGTTATTAATACATCGAAACTTAAGTTAACACCTGCCTCAAGTACTTGAGTAGAGATCACTAGACATCCTTGATCTTTCTCAATACACTTCTTTACTTCATCTACCTTACGCTCCTTCACACTCCTTATGAACCTTCCATGTATTAAGATGGGGGTTGTTTCTACGTATTGCTTCATTTTCTTATATACATGTATTGCCCTAACGACGGTATTTAGGACTATAAGTACGTTAAGTCCTTGCTGGGTTAGCTCCTTAACTAGGTTTATAATGTCATGACTTAATATATCCTTAGTAGTTACTACTGTTCTTAATTTACTTAAGTAGTTACTGATTAGATCCTTAAATCCCTCTATTGAGAATATGTCTATGTACCTAACAAACTCCTTAGGTATGTTAAGTGATTTACTATATATGTCCCTAATTACATCACCACCGACCACTATAACCTTAAACCCTTTCCTCCCGCACTCATTATATAGTATGTTTACTAATGTAGGTGCTATAGAGGCTGATGACCATATAACATTTGAGTTAAGGTCATTAATCATTACTGAGGTTAAGGATGTAATAATTGCTAGGGGCTTGATTAAATTCTCAAATTCAGTTGTTAATGCCTCATCACCTACTTTAAGTAGTATATGAGCTTCATCAAACATAATGAACCTATTGACAAAGGGCATTAACGCTAAATCCCAATGTGCTAACCCCCTATAAAGCTCTGTTAGTGGGGCAGCTAAATTAATCATTACGGCACTGTCATAGGTAGTTACTACTATAGGTCTAAGCATGTATGGGTCCTTAGGGACATCAATAACTCCCCCGTCAACATCTACCTCCATCTTACCTATACTTGCTTGATAACCAAGTACGTCACCCACATCACCTAAACCGCCACCCACTAATGCATTCACATACTCAGTCACTAAGTCCTTTAAGATACTTCTCAAGGGAAGTACATGTATTAACCCTACCTTACGCCCATTAGTAACGTACTTTAAGTTATGAACAAATAATGTGCTTTTACCGAAACCTGTAGGGGCTATCAGTACGGTAAGCTCGTTATTAACTACATCATTAAGTATTCTTTCCTGAACTTCACCTAATGTGACGGTCTCTCTCGATACACTCATGACCTAGCCCTATACATGATGTCTGCCAAGACATTAGCTAGAATGATTAAGGATCTACGTTCATGCTCCCTTACCGCTTCCTCCTCCTTACCCTTACTTACCTGAATGTTGAGTGCTTGCTCAATAGCCTTATCTAAGGGTAACCCCTCAACATCTGCGTATGTAGATAAGTCATTCATACTAACCCTAACCGAATCACCAATCATTAAAGCCCTCACATCCCTATCAGCAAGTATCCTAAGTACCTCGTAAGCATGTTGAAGAGCTGCCCTAAGCCTAACATCGATCAATGCATATATTAGGTGCTTAATACACGTACGTAACTTAGCGAAAGCCGTAAAGGTCTCAACTCTCCTACTTAACCTACTAGCAGCCATTAACGCATTAGCCAAGGTATTCATCAATAGACGACCATCATCAAGCCCTATACCTAAGCTATCTAATGAACGCCTTAGAGATAATGTTTCACTTAAAGAGATAACGTACTCATTGATTTTTATGAACCTCCTACCAGTACTTGAGAATACGTGGTTAGCTATACCTAAGCTACTTAACTCTGGTGAACTAGCGAATAGGTGTGCTAATGACTTAATGTACTTATGGAATATCTTGAGTAGTAAGTATAGCCTATGTACTTCGTAATCCTCATAGATATCTATGAAATTAAATTTAGATGTTAACTTAAGTGCGTAGGTAAACACTTTAGCAAGTAATTTAGCATCCATGTACTTAATACATATGTCTGGAGGAGCCTTAAGCGTTATGAAGAGATGGAACATATTGCCAGCAACAGCGAAATTAAGTACCTCAAAACCCAATACTGAAGCATGCATTAATGGGGCAACCTCAGGGCTACATCTAAGATCAACTTTACCTAGCCTAGGTGGGCCACTTACTGTTTTTACATCTTTAATTCCATGAAGCTTACCTAACTCAAAGAACCCGTCACTTATCATAACCCTAGGAAGAGTTAAAGCACCTTTCGGCGCACCTAGGTATATCTCTATATTGCGTCCATAACGAGTACTTACATTATTAATATCTAAGTATTTAATGAAGTCCTTCTGCTTAAGCACACCTACTAAGTCATTATAGAGAGCCCCCCTTAAATCTGCCTTACCTGAGACTGCCCTACCTAGTACTTTCCTAAGTGCGTTTAGGTCTGTAGGTACTAATGGTAATCTAGCCCTCCTAGCACCACTTACCACTAGGTTCTTGCTTAATACGTTAATCACGGCTTTAGAAAGCTTTACGGTATCAGCATTAGTCTCTATGTAGGTAATTCCCTTCGAGGGCTCTATACCTACCTTTATATATACGTCAGTAGGCGGTAAAGATGCTGTAGCTAATATTGAGAGCGTAATGAGTAAGTCCTGCCCTAAGGTCGTTGGTGGTAAGGCTATTTTCACCATAAGAAACCCCCTATCTAATCACGTACTTAGGTATTAATACATACGTCTCCTTAAGCTTACGTAGCTTAATTATGTAAGCCTTATTAGAGGGCCTTACCTTCACAGCCCCCTTTACAGGCACTATGAAGTGCTCGATAAGTTCTGAAGGCACCTTACCTAACTTAAATATGAACCACTCAAGTTGTGGTTTAGGTAACTCCACAACATCGTACTCACCTTCCACTTGTGTGGCTAATGACCTAGGAAATATGTATGGGGTCTCTACCTCATCAGCCTTATCAACTACCTCAAAGTCAATTAACTCAACATTATTAACAGAGATTATGGATTCCCTAGTACCTAACCTAGTGAGTCCCCAAACATATCTTTCTAATCCTTCCTTCCTAGCTACGAATAACGCCTCAATGAACGATCCAGGCATGAATACCTTACCGTAAGTCGCTATACCCCAAAGCATTGCTGAACCTACACGTATGTGCTCAGTTCTTACACCTAATGACTGAATGATCCTGACTATATCTTTAGTCTCAGCTAAGACCCTAGTATCTACATGTCTAAACTCATGATCTAGTAATCTATATGTTACCCATGGACATACATCTAAGTACTTAAGTACTTTACTACCTAGATCATCACCTATCTTAACTATCTCTCTATAATCTCCCTCAATTACGGATGCTGAGTATGCTAAGGCTCCTAGTAGGGCTGTTGGTGGTGGTATTTTGAATGAGGGTTGGGTTGCTGTGTATAGGGGTTTCTTTACGCTATAACCCCAATGTAGCTCTATGTACGCCTTAATTACTTTCCTGATAGCCATTCCTTAATGACCTCCTTAGCACTTAACACTACCTCACTAACGGTATCACATGTCTTTAGCTCTATATCTACTTCCTTAGCGTACTTAGTTACATCATCTAGCTCTGCCTTATCGGCTATGTAAGTGAATGCTTTAACCTCACTACTGAATTTCTCCTTGATTATCTTAGCTCTTCTTAAGGTGTCCTTGATGTACTCTCTCTTCGTTGGTGCTGATACGGTTAGCGGGCATGTCTTGCTTAATATTAGCATTACTGACTCATAATCAGTTAGTGGGTTAAATCTAGTTAGTTTAGCACCGAATAGTTTTGTTTCAATCATTAACGCTAAGGCATCTAGGCTTAACTCAATCCTAGATAGCCTATCTTGATCACTAATTACTTTCTCATTAGTTAGTGAGCTTACACCTATACCGCCTATATCTAAGTAGAATGACCATGAGTATATAGCTGAACCTACCTCAACGTAGTAAGGCATTTGTGCTTGAGCTAATTTCTGTGAAGCCTTAGGGGCGTGCCTAACATGCATTTGAGGTTCTAAAGCAGCCTTCTCAATAGCGTCTATCGCTGGTATCATGTAGCTTACGTAGAATCTTGAGGTTCTCTTAACGGGTGTTGGGCCAGCGAATAGGAATCCACCTATATCCTCAACAACGCAGTTCTTAATTATCTCGGACTCGATTGCTTCAGGTTTGTAGCCTTTCTTACTTACCACGTTAGCTAGTGACTTCTCCCATGGTTTGCTACCGAAGACTTGTGGTTGTGCGTGCTTAACGAATTCACAGTACTCACAGAATTCACATATTGGTAGGTTTCTCTGCTTAGCTAGCTTAACTAGCCATTCCTGGTATGCGTGTGCTAAGGACTCACCGCTGATTACAGGTACGTACCTAAGTACGTATGTGTTACCTCTCCTGTAGACTATGGCTGCCTTCCTATGCCTTGTTAAGTTACCTACAGACTCAACCATGTTTAGTGCTTCAACATTAACTAGAGCTCTTAAACCTAGGGATAGGTAGACCATGGTAACACCCTAATAAACTTACTCTTTACTACCCTCTCTCCTCACGGGTATTGATAGTGCCTTAATCGCTATCTTCTTAGCTAGATCTAAACCCTCATTAAGGTCCCTGTCAAGCACCTCAAGTAACTCCTTTATCTCATCTTCATTAGCTATGTATGGCGTAACACCCTCACAAATCTCACCACTAACTCTTGAGGCTCTTAAAGCCTCATATAGGGCTGCCTCAACAACTTCCTTACTGGTGGCATTAGCTAATCTATCAACGAAGGAATACTGCTCACAGAGAACGAATTTACGTAGCATCTTAACAATACTATCATAACTCACGCGTAAACACCAATAAATATATCGATAGCTAGATATATAGACCTAGCGCACCTTAGTAAGGTCATGCTCAAGGGATAAATTAAGGCGTTACTCATGATGTGTAAAACGATTAAAAGTTATCTAAGTCCATGAGTCACTACATATCTATAACTAGTTATATTAGGGGTCACTTAACTCTTGTTTTACCCATCTAAGGAATAACTGTTCTGCTTGCTTTTCTGCTTCCTTATATTCGAGGTCTCTAAAGTAGTAGCTGTATTTGCTGAATAGGTCGTCCGTTATGAATTCCCACTTAATCTCTTCGAGTATTGGTTTTCCTTCCTTATCTATACCTATTAGGCGCCCTGCCTTACCCGTTCTTAGGTCAATGATGTACGGTCCTCTTTGTGAGACCATATCGCCTTCAGCGATTCTGAACTCCCATGGGTCTTCCCAACGCCACCTTAAGTACAATGTATATATCTTACCGTCACATCTAATTCTTCTATAGCATTGGCTGGGGCACCATATTAGATCCTCAATCCACTCTTCATCAATCCAAGCACACTCCATGCCTTACCCCGAGGGGCTGACTCACTATCTACAGACCCATATGTGGGGTCCCTTATATTCATTCCTTACGTGTGATTAGCTCCTTGATTGTCGTAAGCTTCATTAATTCATTAGCTTTAAGTGTTTATTGAGTAAGGTGTGTTTAAGTGGTTAGGAAGAAGGTTAGGGGTAGGGTAAGGCGGGTGAGGGAACTTACTTGGGAGGAGGCAATTGAGTTATCTTTTAAGCGTTTAAAACCTATTCTAGATAAGCTAAGAAAGTACGACTTAAGTAGGTCCAAGCCCAACCGCGGTAATGGATAGGTCTTAAGCCTCTAACTAAGAGATTCAGGTATACATAGTTACTACGTGTTCAATACGTGGTTGTGTTGGTTCATTACTTAGGTTTATTAAGTGTGTTTGTTTTGTCTTTATTGGTTGTTTTGCTTTGGTTAATGTTAGGTTTGTTGATAGGATTGATGAGTTAAGGTCCTTGAGGGAGTTGGCACTTAGGGGGTCTCACATCCCTATCTACCTCTATGGGCCTGAGGGTTGTGGTAAGACTAGGTTGTTGAGGGAGTTTATAGGTAGGTTCAGTGACATCAACGCTATCTACATAGATGCTTTAGAGGAGAGGGATGTTGGTAGAGCCGTTATGGGTACTGGGTTTGGGGACTTAATTAAGATTTCTTTAGAGTTACTAGAGGGTTTAGGGGCTTACTCAGGTATTGGCGGTGTTATTGCACGTAATATCGCCTTACTAATCAGTAAGCTAGCTTCAAGAACTATCCTTAAGGGTAAGGGGCTAGTAGTGTTTATTGATGATGCGGTTAGGTCTAGAGCTATAGGGTTAGAGGGGTGTGAGTACTACATTAAGTACCTTCAGAACCTTATTGATAAGTTAATTGATGAGTTAGGGCTTAAGTCAGTGACTATGGTCGTAACTACTAGTGAAGGTGAGAGTCTAGACCTTATCTCTAGACATACCTACGCAACACCTATACTGCTATGGAACCTACCTTACGAGGGTTTCATAGAGCTTATGGAGCAATTAAGCCCACCGAGTGCGGGTGTTGTTGATGAGTTATGGTACTTAACTAGTGGGAACCCTAGGTCGCTACTAGAGGTTGCTGAGGTCTATAGGTGGGACATTAACTTATGGATTAAGTCCCTAGAGGCTAAGCTCCTACCAATAACTACGAAGATAGGGAGGGATAGGTTAGTTAGGGTTACTGAGGATATAGACACATTAATATATGAGCATGAGGTAAGGAAGGAACTGATAAGGCATAACTTAGTGACCTACATAGCTTACCCAACGATAACCCTTAAGAAACTTAAGGAGAACCGTGAACTAGGTATAGGTAAGTACTATGCATGGCAGTTACCAGCATATAGACAAGTAATACAGAAACTAATTAAATCTTTCAATTCTATTATTTAGATTCGACCTTGTTACACATGTTAAGTGGCAGCACGTCAATATCGTCTTTCAATTCTATTATTTAGATTCATGGAATAGAAGGCTGAAGGCAGCCACAGAAGACATACGTAGCTTTCAATTCTATTATTTAGATTCAATTACTGGGCGGCACATTGGGAGCTCCCGTCAATCCATCACTTTTAATTCTATTATTTAGATTCCCACGAATTCCTTAGCGTCAATCAAACCTCTGTGATACGCTTCCTTTCAATTCTATTATTTAGATTCCCTAATGAACTTCGTTACCCTAGCGATACTATCTTCTAATGTTCTTTCAATTCTATTATTTAGATTCGCCCCTCAGTAAACACTAACCATGTCGGGCCAGTAATTATCTCTTTCAATTCTATTATTTAGATTCCGTACATTTCACTCCCCGAAAATCAAACCGAAAAACAAAATGTTCTTTCAATTCTATTATTTAGATTCTCTCGTAAATCCATATCTTCCTCAGCATGACACCGAAGAACCTTTCAATTCTATTATTTAGATTCACACCCACGAAATACGATATATATAACTCACCGTAATCACCCTTTCAATTCTATTATTTAGATTCATAGAGGAAATGAAGGACGTAGCTAAGGAGCTTGGCTACAGGATACTTTCAATTCTATTATTTAGATTCTTCTACTGTTCCTGCCTGAGAGGATAGTGAACAAGATAGCTTTCAATTCTATTATTTAGATTCTAAGCACACAGTAACTGAGAGGTCTAAGGTCAGAAAGTACAACACTTTCAATTCTATTATTTAGATTCAGGTATTATCGAACGAGGAGAAGAGTCTATTACAAGCCACGGGTCTTTCAATTCTATTATTTAGATTCTCATGTATTATTTCTACGCCGTCCCTTATATATTTTTAATATCTTTCAATTCTATTATTTAGATTCTCAAGCATAACCATTGAGTTCATAGCGGTCGTCGAGTACATCATGACTTTCAATTCTATTATTTAGATTCTCACCAATCCGAACCCAATAACGGACTTTAAT
>Ga0190312_1000185_pt1 | contig 22918 bp, 22 predicted proteins | sample 487007910_MG_FD_165046 | JGI IMG/M metagenome (GOLD analysis project Ga0190312, IMG submission 165046) | Hydrothermal vent sediment bacterial communities from Southern Trench, Guaymas Basin, Mexico - 4870-07-9-10_MG | ecosystem: Environmental > Aquatic > Marine > Hydrothermal vents > Sediment ... | reverse complement strand
TAGTATGACTGGGTTATGTATATCGGCTTGGAATACTACTGTATTTGGTATAGTTGTCTCTATACTAGCTACTTTATCATTAGATACAATAACTTCTACATTATATAATGGGCGTACTCTATCACCATACCTATTAGTATAATAGCTTATGAGAGGTGGTTCACCTATACCACTAACTATAGTCTCCCCACTACAATACTCCTCTCTAACAACTTCACTATTATAGAATATTCTAACAGTATATTCATCAATAGATCTATTGTATTCATCATAAACACCCTTTACAACAAGATCACCTGCTTCAACTCCATATTCATTTAATAATATGGTTATATTATAGATATTTGGTTCACTAACATTCTCTAGTAGAAGCTCTATACAATTTCTATCAACTCTCTCTAGATTAAGATCTACTGGTATATTATAGGGTGGTGGTATGAATAGACATAAATAGATCTTGTTTGTATAGGTCTTTAAAGTCTTGTTAATAAATACCCTACCCATACTATCTGTTTCTAAAACTTCTTCTACACTATAGCTTGATCTATAGGGGGTGTTTGAGAGCACTGTATAGAAGCCTTTAGCAGGTCTGTGATCACTATAGTATACTTTAAGATCAACTATAACAGTTCTCTCTTCACCAAATGATTCTACAACAGCGTTCTCTATAGTAGGGATCACTAGTAGTAGTGTTATTGTAACTAATATCTTCTCTTTATAACCCATATACTCTCCCTAGATCTATTATTGTTAAACTATCTATATAATTATTTAGGTAGAAAGGTTTATTTTATACTAGGCTACTTGTGATTATTTGTTCTTTATATATGTTTCCTTGTCTATAATGTATTGTCATCTCTCCATATCTTGTTTCTACATCTTTTGAACAATGTTTCTAGAGGAAAATGTTTTATAGAACAGCATAACTAGTTTAGGAATGGCTATATAATTGTATGTGTGCGGGTGGGTAAGCTATATGAATAGGTTTGTATCTATACTAGCTCTACTAGTTATCCTACTCTCAATAGCTTCACCAATACTGTTTGCAGCACCAGTTGAAGCTAAGAAGGTGTCTTGGGAAGCTAAGTTCCATCCAGTATTCCTTGAAAAGATCCAGGGGTTAAGTGATGATACTGTTGTTGAAGCTGTTGTAAGGCTTAAGCCATTGCCAGATTATCTAAGGACACAGGTTAAGGGGCATTATAAACTAGCTGTTAGTACACTTAAGTGGTGGGCTAGGATTACACAAGCACCAGTTACAAAGTATATTATAGAGAATGGAGGAATGGTTCTTAACACGTTCTGGCTAGACAACGTTATAGCTGTTAAGGCTAAGCTCGGTCTTCTTAAGAAGCTTGCTCTTAAGAGTGATGTTGTAGAGATTTTTGAGAACTTTAGAGTATCAGTTCCAGAACCAGTTGTTAAGAAAGAGGTTAGTGGTTTACAGGAGTATGAGAGCTGGGGTATCTATAAGATACGTGCTCCAGAAGCATGGGATCTAGGATATACTGGTGAGGGTGTAAGAATCTGTGTTATAGACACTGGTGTAGATATAACACATCCAGCACTAGCTGGTAAAATGCTTACACTAAACCCTGACGACCCACACTATCCTGGTGGGTGGATGGAGTTTGACGAATATGGTAACCCAGTATTAAGTACACCACACGACACTTATGGGCATGGTACACACACTAGTGGTACAGCACTAGGTGGTGATACAGAAAACATATTGATTGGTGTAGCACCTGGAGCAACACTAATGCATGTACTAGCACTGCCGGGCGGTGGTGGTACGTTTGAACAAGTACTAGCTGCTATGCAGTGGAGTGTAGAGCCATTCTATATAGACCCAGATACTGGAGAGATTATTCCTACAGATTTACCAGCACATGTTGTATCAATGAGTTGGGGTGCTACAGAGTATTATGGAAACGAGCTACTACCAGCTATAGAGGCTATGTTGCTAGCAAACATTATACCAGTAGCAGCTATTGGTAATAGTGGACCGGGTACAAGCTGTAACCCAGGAAACATATGGGGCACATTTGGTATAGGAGCTACTGATGAATACGACGATGTTGCTAGCTGGAGTAGTGGTACAGAGGTAGACTGGCCTGATCCACCAGAGGAGTGGCCATTCTATGACTACTATCCAAGTACTTATATCAAGCCAGACTTCTCAGCACCTGGTGTAGACATTCTAAGTAGTGTTCCTGGTGGAGGTTATGAGGAGTGGAGTGGCACTAGTATGGCTACACCACATGTTAGCGGTACTGTTGCTTTAATAATACAGGCTGCTGGATGGTTCTATTATGAACAACCCGATGAGCCTGAGACTATTTATGAAATACTTATGGCTACATCAGTAGACTTCGGAGATCCAGGCCAGGATATACGCTATGGTTGGGGACGTATTGATGCTTATGAGGCTGTTATGGAGGCTATGAAGTATGCTAAGAAGACTGGTGTTGAGGGATACGTATTTGATGCTGAGACTAGTGAGCCTATACCATGGGCTACTGTAACTGTTAACGAGACTGGATGGACTGTTAGAGTTAATGCTAGTGGTTACTTTAAGATACCCTTAGACCCTGGTGTATACCACTTAATATTTGAGGCATGGGCTTATGAGACACAAGTGCTTGAGGTACAGGTTGTAGCTGGAAACGGTACTATCGCTGGATTTGTATTTGATGAGATAACTGGACTACCTATAGAGGGTGCTGGTGTAACTGTTGAAGAACTTGGTTTAACAGTATATACTAATGCTACAGGAGGTTTCTCAGTATCAGTACCGGCTGGAACATATACTGTTACTGCTTGGAAGGAAGGCTATTATGAGGAGTCACAGTCTGTAAGTGTAGCTGAGAATGAGACTGTTATAGTAGTGTTTACACTACTACCAGTTGGTAACGGTACTATAGTAGGCTATGTATTTGATGCTGAGACTAGTGAGCCTATACCATGGGCTACTGTATGGACTGACACTGGTATATACAACTTTACTGATGAAACAGGTTTCTACATGTTAAACGTGCCAGCCGGAGTCTATACAGTGTTTGCATGGGCTCTAGGATACAATATGGAGAACGTTAGTGATGTAGAAGTAGGTGTTGGAGAGACTGTATGGGTTAACTTCTCACTATCACCAGTACCTCCAACCGTTGTTGTAATAGGGAACTCCTATATAAGCGATCCACACATAGCACAGATTATATCAGAAGAGCTTGGATACCCTGTTGTAGAATACGATGATGCAGAGTCATTCCTTGAAGACTGGGGTACTGGAGCAGTTAATCCAAAGGTTATAATAATAGACCACTGGAACAACTATGGTGGAACACCTGATCTAGAGGTTGTGACAACACTACTTGGTACAGCCGATGCATTAGGTGTATCAGTAATAATACTTGGTACATCATGGTCTAGTGAAACAGGACTTGATGTACTGTACACTTATAGTGATGAGCTAGAGTTTCTAGGTTATCCAGCACCAGACGACTACTATGACTCATGGCCTAGTCCAGAAAATGTACTGGTATACATGCTTGATCCAGCTCATCCAGTATTCGACAACGTTATACCAGATAATGATAGCTGGTTCTATCTAGTAGATATAAATGAGAGTGACTATGCTGATTATAGAGGCTATATATTTGAAGACGATGAAGATCTCGGATTTATGGCTTTAGCATTTGTTAATGATACTGCTAACTATTATTATGGGGGTGTTGGTGTAGGCTTATGGTATAGCTTGTTAAGTAATGTTCCATGGTTCTACCTTGGTAGCTGGGCTGAGAGTAGTTGGATGAAGTATTTAGAGCCTGGATGGGATGGAATGTATAGTAATAATACAAAGCAGGTGCTAGTTAATGCTGTAGAAATATGTTATACATTCACCCCCGGAGCTACTGCTCGTCTACCACCTATGTTGTTGCTTAAAGACTATGTTAGAGGATTTAGTGTTGAGAGAAGTGTTGAAGCTAAAGGCTATACATATGTTGAAGTCTATATGGAGAGACTTCCTTATGGATGGGTTACTGGTCATGTAGAGGGTAGTGATGGTGTAGTACTAGCTGGTGCCGAGATCACGGTTCTCGGCACGCCAGTTACAGAGTATGCTGATGAGAATGGAGACTTCTACTTCTGGCTACCAGCTGGCGAGTACACATTCGTAATAAGTGCTCCTGGATACGCTGATGCAGTAATTAATGTAACTATTGTTGAGAATGAAACAACAGATCTAGACACTATTATACTAGTGAGAATACCACGTGTAGCAATATACTTAGACTATGCTGGAGAGATCAAGTCGTTTGTAGAGTATGTTGGAATGTATGGTGTAGACTATAACAACTTAACAGAACTTACAGAGGATATAGCTACAGGATTCTATGACCTAGTTATCTGGGCTGGACACTACGGTGTCCCTCTACCACCGGAGGATGAGTTCTGGGCGTTTATAGATACAGCTGAGAGTCTACAACTAGGTATAATGTGGCTTGACAACTACGGTAGCCACGGCTACGGTATCAACGCTCTACATACCTTCATGGACGATCCTGCTGAGAGAGACTATGACTGGGGTGCTGAAGCTTATGTAAAAGTTGTTGCGGCACATCCAATATTCCGTGGATACGAGGTTGGAGACGTCATACAGATAACAACTCAATCATGGGGGGACTTCAGCTGGTTTGGAGGATTTAGTGGTGAGACTATTGGTACACTAGTTATTGGAGGCGTTGAGATCGGCGATATGATTGCATGGAAGATGACTGACGCTGGTGCTAAATGGGCTCTACTAGCTAGTATGGCTCCAGAAGAATGGACTGACATGAGTTACTGGACACTAGATGCTTACCAGATATTCTATAATGCTATGTTCTGGACAATGACTAAGCCATTGTATCTAGTGTTTGAGAACCCATACCTACATGTTGGCGATACAGCTGTACTACATATATCTGGTGCACCAGCTAATACACTTATAACAATACTGCTTGATGGAGAGTACTTGACATACACTGTAAGTGATGAAGAAGGTAATGCTACTGTAGAATTTACTGTACCACTAATACCTGGCGGTGAACATATAGTTGAAGCTCTTACAGAAGATGGAGTATACTATGGTTCAACATCATTCTATGTACTAGCTAAGGTAGTTATAGAGCCTACAGAGACAACAGCACCTGGACTAGTACATGTAACAGCAACTGGTTTAACGTCGTACGCACCATTCTACGTATATCTTGATGGAAACTATCTAAGCTTCCTAAGAGCTAACGAGTCTGGTGCATTTGAGACAAGTATCAATATACCACTAGTAGTATCTGGTGTACATACACTTAAATTGATAGATGTATTTACTGGTGAAGTACTTGCTGAAGAAGAGCTACTGCTAACACAGTATCTTGAACAAATTGGTGAGATAAGCGAGGATCTAAGCGATCTGGTTGAACAACTGTCTGAAGTAACTGGTGTACTTGTTAATGTAACAGATGACATAGCTGAAATTGTGACAGATGTGGGTACAATACTAGCAAAGATTGATGAACTAAACGCTACACTAGTAGGTGTTATAGAGTCGAAGACCGGAGAGATCTATGCTTTAGTAGATACTACTAAGGGTACAGTGCTTGCTAAACTAGACGATCTAGAGGAGCTAGGGCTTGATGTAAAGGATCTTGTTGAAGAAGTAAGTGGTAAAGCAGATGATCTAGAGAGTAAGCTTGATGAAATGGCTCCACTACTAAACAATATCTATGGCATACTAGTTAATGTATCTGGTGACGTAGCCGCTATTAAGACAGACATGGGCACTGTATTAACTAAGCTAGACGATATAGGATCAGTAGTAGGTGTTATAGAGTCGAAGACCGGAGAGATCTATGCTTTAGTAGATACTACTAAGGGTACAGTGCTTGCTAAACTAGACGATCTAGAAGCACTAGGACTAGACATTAACTCAACACTACTAACAAAGTTTAGTGAAGTCAATAGCAAACTAGATGACATAGAGAGTAAGCTTGATGAAATACTAGACAAGCTTAGCAACGTAAACCAGTCAGTTGCTTCACTATCTGAAGAGAGGATACCATCAATAGAGAAGAGTGCTGATGAAGCAAAGAGTGCTGCTTCAACAGCTTCAACAGTAGGGTTCACAGCATCTGGTTTAGCAGTAGTAGCACTAGCTGCATCACTACTAGGCTTTATAAGGAAGAAGTAGATTAGATAGAGTCTTTACCTAAAACAAAGTATTTTTTATTAAATATCCCTTATCCTATAAACCACTCTTCCTAACCATATAAACACCCTTACTCCACTTAACAACATAGCCTAGCCTAGATAATGATGAAAGTAGCTTACCAGCTGCTTGAGGTGTAATACCTAGCTCATAGGAGATCTCATGTATACTTATAAACCTTTTACCAGAGAGTATAAGTCTTCTACCAAGTAGGTCTAGATCTATCTTAATAGTTATATAGTTATCACCCATAAAACACACCCATAGTCTAAAACAGTTTATAACTAGGAGTCTCTCTAGTGAAACTACTCTAGAAAAATCAGTATATGGGGCTATATCATCCCTCTATAGAGGTCGGCGGTAATACCATTCATCACTCTATATAAAAACTATAACATATGCTCCCTAGTTAATACAGTGTACTATCCACTATTCTTCTTAAATAGCTTATTCCTATACAAACCCATATATCCAGATATGATACGTAGGCTTATAGAGACTTCTTCATCAAGATAGCATCCACTTTCAACAGTCTTACCATTACTAAGGTATAGCTTAATCTTCTTAAACTTTGGTCTATCACAATTAATAACCTCTACTTTCTCAACAAAACCGTTAAGAGCTAGTGCTTCAAGGTATCTTAGACTGCAGTCAAACCTACATGTAATATATTTTGATAAATCCCTATTTCTAGAACTCTCCCCAACCAACTACAACACCCACAGTATCTCTAAATACGATATAGTGGTAATAAAATAGTATGTATAGGACTTATAAAAATTATCTAATAAACAATATAGACTAGTTATAGAATACTAGGAGAATCTATAGAGGTAAAGAAGGGCTGTCAAGGTTTAATTCTTTTAATAGAAACACCTAGTTCATCTATTTTCTCAACAACATCACTAGAAAGTCTAGCCCCCCTACCATATAATACTATTACTGGTCTAGCACCTATCCTCTCAGAAGCCTTCTTAACAACATCTATATCGTCTAAGGAAACAGTTTTTGAACCACTATAGACTTTTATAGCAAGCTTCTGGCCTCCCTTAGAAGCAACTATTTCAAAGACTAAATCGCCGCATTTAACACCTATTCTAACACTATAGCCTGCAGCAATATATCTACCAGCAACTTCTCCGACAACACCATACTTACTCCTAAGCTTCCTCCATAAGAACTTTGCTCTAGCTGTAACCATAGACACACCCACCTCTACTACAATAGCTCTTAAGGAATAAAATATTTTTATTCAAGAAGCTTCCTCCTAGCCCTTCTTAGAAACATATCGATATAATCCTCAATACTAGGTCCATCAACAATCCTTACTCTAAACGATACCCTTACAACAGGTTTATCAACACTTATCAACCTCGTTATATCACTTGGTGTTCCAAGAACAATTGCTTCAGCATCAATATTCTTCAAAGTCTCCTCAAGATCACGTAGTTGTTCCTGTGTATAACCAGTACTTGGTATAACAGGGCCTATGTGTCTATACCTCTTATACATTTCAGCAATAACACCTACAGCACAAGGCTTTGGATCAACGATCTCTCTAGCACCATACTTACGAGCAGCAACATAGCCAGCAGCATAAGGTAGTCCTCCATGAGTCACAGTAGGTGAGTCCTCTATAACAACAACACGTTTATTCTTTACAAGTTCTGGTTTATCAACACTAACTTCACTAACAGCAAGACTTACATAAGCATCTGGGTTAAGCTCCTTAACATTCTGTTTAATAGTTTCAACATCCTCTTCTCCAGCCTGATCAACCTTGTTAATGATAACAGCATCAGCTATACGTATATTGACCTCGCCCGGATAGCTATTCCTTTCAATACCTGGTCTCATAGCATCAGCTACTGTTATATGGAAGTCTGGCCTATAGAATGGCCAGTCATTATTACCTCCATCCCATAGTATAATGTCATTTTCTTTCTCAACAATACCCAGTATTCTACCATAGTCTACACCAGCATATACTGTTAAACCCATTCTAAGATAGTGTTCATACTCTTCACGCTCTTCTATAGTAGTCTTATACTTATCAAGATCATCTATTGTATGGAGCTTTTCAAGAGCCATAAGCTCTAGGTCGCCGTAGGCCATGGGATGCCTTACAACACCAACACGATACCCCTTACCAACAAGTACTCTTACAACTTCACGTGAAACACTACTCTTACCAACACCAGTCTTTACACCAGTAATAGCTAGTACAGGTTTACTAGCTTCAAGCATTGTGTCACGTGGGCCTAGTATAATGAAGTTTGCACCAGTAGCTAGTGCACGGCTCAAGTATCCTCCAAGTTCACTATATGTTAAATCACTAAAGCTTAAGACAATATCGTCAACACCATATGTCTTAACAATATCTTCTAGAACCTCTATAGAAAGTATAGGTATACCATTAGGATATAGTCTACCAGCTAGACTAGCTGGATACCTCTTACCAGTAATACCAGGGATTTGTGTTGCAAGAAAAGCTATAACTCTATACCTAGGATTATCTCTAAACAATACGTTATAGTTATGATAATCTCTACCACCAGCACCTATAATGACAACCTTACGTGGTTGTTCCATGGCCTATCCCTCCATTCAAGACTAGCTATATAATGCTATAATCATTAAACGTAGAAGCTAGTTAATAAAAACAACTAGCTCTCTATAAGTCCTACTCTTTAAATCTACACAGTCAATGTAACACCCTATACAGAGTAGGTTCATGGTGTAGTGTATGGGTGCAGATACATTCATTAAAAACTGGTATGGATCAAATGAGCCTACTATAGCTGATAAGATAAAGGGGTTGTTTAAGACAGAGAAAGTACCACTTGCTAGAAGAGCTATAATGGCCCACTATAGGATAAAGTCTGCTTTAAACCGTGTTAGAGCATACATTGATAAGCTTAATGAGAGAGATAGAGAGTTGTTTGAGAGAGCTGTTGAGTCTCTAATGAGGAAGGATGAACCACATGCAAAGATCTATGTTAATGAAGTAGCTGAGATTAGGAAGGTTGCACGCCAACTACTAAAGATTGAGTATGTACTAGAACAGGCAAGCCTTAGACTAGAGACATTCATTATAGTAGGTGAGACATTCACTAATATAATACCCGTTGTTGACGTTATCAAGGAGGCTAGTAAGATACTACGTGGTATAGCACCAGATGTATGGATCGACCTTAACCTAGCTGTAAACGATCTATCAATGATAATGAGTGCTACAGGCATAGACCTCGGCGGTGAAGCAGGTATAACAATGAGTGAGGAAGCTAAGAGGATATATCGTGAAGCAGAGATAGTTGCTGAACAGAGGATGAAGGAGAAGTTCCCTGAACTTCCATCACTTGTATCAACATCTAAAGAATCTAGTACACTAACTCAACACTAATCTATAAAATATGAGGGTACATGTATTAGATAGTCCTTATTTTTACCTTAACCATAGTTTTTTAGTAAACACACACTATTTATAAAAGCCTCCTTGCAGCGATAATAGACATAAGTTCTAAAGCTCTAGCAACATCTCTAAGCATATACCTTATAGTATTTACTTTCCCACCAAGATCATTTGGATCGCTTGGATTAAAAACTACTTTAGCACCAAGTTTCTGTATTAATACGTGGTCAATAGAAACCTCTAGCTTCATCACCTTCGATCTGAAGGTAACTGTTCTCTTACTCTTATTATAGCTTACACTAGCTGTTAATGGTTTATGCCGTGTAACCAAGATCCTATCACTATAGACTGATATAGACCACCATGGATCAACTACTACTACATCCCCCTCATCAAGATCCCTAGCCTTATTCCTAGCTAGCTCAAGTACTTTAGACATCATACTAGCTACTTCAATAATGTTTTGAGCAACACTAACTATTGAAGGCTTTAATGTAGAAGCTTTAGATAAAACTCTAGACTCTATACCATTTCTAAAACTATTGAGAATACCTAGAGCTTCATCTATAAACTCAATAGCCTTAGCCATACCAGCTCCTCCCCATGTTCTATAAGCATCTACCATAAATACATGTTTAAGAATAAAACTATTTCCATAAACGATATATCTCATCAACAACAGACTCTTTAACAGTATATGAAGAATTCTTCTCTTTAACAACAAGTTTAGAAGGACCGTCAACAACTCTACCACAAACATAGCATCTATAACCCTTAGATTTAAGTATATCAATAACTATGTCGAGATTATTCTCTGATACAGTTGCTATTAAAGAACCACTACTAAGCAACTTATATGGATCTATATCTAAAGCACTTGACACCTCCTCTACAACTGGTTCAATAACTAGACTGTCTTTATCAAATACAATAGTCTTCTTACTAGCAAGAGCTAGTTCCAGCAAACCCTGTATAACCCCTCCTTCAGTAGGATCATGCATAGATGATACATAGTCTCTAATAGAGAGTGCTTTATCAACAATACTTATATCAAAAACATATCTTCTAGCCTCTTCTACAACACCTCTACTAACACCATGCTCCAATAATAGATCGCTGAAATCCCATGCAATAACGCTAGCACCTTCACCACCAACTCTACCAACAACAACTACATAGTCACCACTACATGCATCACGTGTTCTAACAACACGTCCAGTAGTATGACCAATAGCTGTAGATATAAGGAGAGGTCTTGGAACACCTGGTGTAACTTCTGTATGACCACCAATAACTGTAGCACCAATAGATTTAGCAGCACGATCAACATCCTCCATAATCTCTTTTAAAAGACTAGTACTAGAGCCCGGTGGGAGGAGTATTGTAAGTAGAAGCCATCTAGGCCTTACACCACGTACAGCAACATCATTAGCGGCTACATGGACTGCTAGCCAACCTATAAACTTTGTAGCAGCTGTTATGGGGTCGCTATGGGCTACTAGAAAGCCTTCTCCAAGACGTATAATACCAGCATCTTCGCCAATACCTGGTCCTTGTACAAGGTCTGGGTCAAATGCTCCAGTGTGTTTAAAGACTATATCTTCTAGTACTTGGTGTGGTGGTTTACCCTCCTTTAACTCCAACTCTATACCTCCCCTCACGTATACACTCTCTACACACATATGATACAGTTGTTACTTGAACAAGACATTCTTCACAACCAATCCTACCACATATTATGCAGTACCCTATACTAGGGTATTTACCACATATACTACATACTGTATCCCTACATATAATGCATACACCTCTACTCTTGTCAAAATCTCTACTACATACAAGCCTTCCACAAACTCTACACTTATAAACACCCTCTTCCAAACCACATATACTACACAGTCTAGTCAAATCAAATAACCACCCTTAACCATATAGATTATACTAGGGATTAATTATGTTATACCGTATAAAGATCGTTGGTTGTCTAGACATAGTTTATGAAGCAGATTGTTTAGAGGATGTTAGAGAATACGCTTATAGACTAGCTAGAGATTATTGTGTTAAAGAGTCTAAGAAAACTAGAATATACATACACGTTCTTGAAGAGAAGAGCGGGGAACTAGTTGATAAAGGACTTGTATACCATGGAGAGTTTAGGGGGGTTTAACACCATAGGCTTTAACAATATTATCAACCATAACCTTATACAAATACCCTACATTAACAACTCCATCACTAACAACTTCTTCTAAAACCCTAGGTATATCCCATGGATAAGCTGATACACCAGGTCTCCTAGGATCATCTATAAAATCTGATTCAACAAGTACATGGAGCGGCTTATTCTTTAAAACACTAGATACAGTCCTCTTCTTAGTAGGGATAGTATACCATAAACCATGTCTTTCAGCCCATAGAGCCTCCTCAACACCTACATGGTGTAGGAACGGTATCCTATAGTCTACTCCTAGAAGGTCTAGGTATTTCTTAATAGACTCTACTGTAGAGAAACCACCCTGTTCTAGATGTAGATGAACAATCATACCATAGTCTCGTGCGACCTCTAGAGCATACAACATTACTAGTTCTGAAGCAACTATTCTAGTAGGAGCTGTACTATAGTGTTGCCTACCAACTTCACCAATACCATCCACTAGCCCCTCCTTATGCATTCTAGCAATCTCATCAACAAGCCTATAGCCTAGTTCAACAACATCCCTTAAACTCCATCCTCTACGAAACAATTCATCAACCTCGGCTGGATGGAAACCAACTAGTACACAAGTCTCTAAACCAGTTTCTCTAACCCTCCTAGCCTCCTCTACAACAATCCTATACGCCCTTAAATGAGCCTCTAAACCAGCATCTTCTATACCATAATGGTATGGAGGTAAGCCTATAAGAGCTATAAACCATCCACCAACATCTCTAAACTTTCTAGCAACACGTTTAGCACCAAGTCCTTTAACAGGGTTTGTATGACAATGAGCATCAGCATACAATAGCTTCTCCAAACACATACACCTAAACAACTATTTACCTAGAAGTAATGGAGAACGCATCAGTACTTAAGTGTTTCTCCATGCCATTATAGGGTAAGTAATAGTTTCCTCTTTGTAGGTCTTTTAGGTTTTTTGTAGGTACTTTAGTGTTCTTTTGTTATGGTGTGTTGTGTATGATTGTCTGTTTAGTCCTTCTTTAATACTTATAATCTTTACTATGATAGTAACTATCTGGTTACCTCTACTGGGGGCTATATGCCTCTGGTAGAGAGAAACCGTGATGAACCGCCCTACAGAGACCTACAATGACCTAGGACGGGAAACGGTATAGTGTCTCTCTAACAACCACTTCCATAAAGACTTTACCTGTATAACTCTATTACCTGTTCTAATCAATTCCTCTTGATCCCATGTTATTATAGATAATCTACTACACTCTAGTTTTCTAGAAGCCTTCAATAGTGCCTGTACTTCCCTCTTCCTATTATCAATAGTGAGCATATATGTTGACTGTATCAACTCTAACACTCTATCTCCCTTCTTAACTACAAAATCTACTTCTAAACCAGTATTGTCTCTCCAATAGCCGATCTCTATAAATGGATCGATATTCTTAAGTCTAAGCAGTTCTAGAAATACAAGGTTCTCCATAAGAATACTTGGTTCACCGTTAACACCATAGGCTTTAAGCAGGCTATTATCAACAATATATACCTTCCTAGGTCTCTTAATAGACTCATAAAATGGTGTAACAATTTGGTTTACATAGAAGAATAGTAGTGCTTCACTAAACATTCTAGTATACTCTAGTATTGTAGACTTTGAGACTTTGAAGCCAAGTCCTTTAACAATATTATAGAGTCTTGTTATAGTAAATTGTTTACCAACACATCTAGCTAGGTGCTTTAAAACAATCTCAAGTAAGTAGACCTTTCTAACACCATACCTATCAACAATATCACGATAGAATACTCCCTCACTAATACTATAGAGTAATTCATTATAGAGACTCCTCTTAAGAACTAGTTCAGGAAAACCTCCATAAGACATGTAGTCTCTTAGATAATACAGTAGCTTACTCTTAACACGATCACTATACTCTAGAACACTATAGTCAATAGAGAAACCTATAGCTTTAAGATACTCACGGAAGGAGAAGGGTAGTAGTATATAGCTTGCAGCTCTACCACGTAACTGTGTAGCAACTTCTCTAGCTAACAACTTAGAGGAAGAGCCAGTTATATATACTCTATATAAACCAGTATCACGTATTCTTCTAACAAAATACTCCCATCCACTAACAACATGGATCTCGTCTAGAAAGACATACTCTGGATCAACGCCATAGAGTTCTCTATAAGCATTAAATAACTCAACAAGATCAACTGCTTTAACACCACGTAGAAACTCATACTCGAAATCAACATATAGACATCTACAACCACTATCCATAAGCTCTCTAATAACCTGGTAAAAATAATACGTCTTACCAGCTCTACGAGGACCAATAATACAGACTAGATCAAATGGTTTAACAACAAGCTCTCTCTCAACAAGACTAGGAACCCTTCTCTCAAAAAACTCTACTATAACCTTCTTAAAAACCTCTCTCCAAGACAAAACACTACACCATATACTATATAGAAAACAAAACTTCAAAAAACTTGTTCTCTCTACTGAACAAACTATAAATCGTTACCCAAAACCTCTCATACCTAAGACATGCTTAGTGTGGTTCCTAGGTAACGGTTATTATATGTATGGAGTAGAGATAGTTTACTTGGAGAGGATAGTTTATGGAGGATAGGAAGGAGAAGATCATAGTTGTTAAGATACCCTATGACATATACATAAGGCTTCAGGAGAGATGCCGTGTTGAAGGATATAGTTTGTTGAGTGACTATGTTAGAAGCATAATATATAGAGAACTTGGTATTGAGACAACTCCTTCTAGAATAGAACGTATTGAGAGGAGAATTGATGAGCTTGAGGAGAAGTTTAGAGATATAGATGTTGATAGAATAGCTAGTCGTTTAGTTAGAAGAATACATGACATGGTAAACCCTATATCAGCAGAGTTGTCAAAACTATCTAATAGGTTAGCAGGTGTTGTTGAGAGAATAGATGGTTTAGAAGAACGTGTTAACAAGGTTGAACAAAGTGTTGCTAGACTAGTTGAAACAAGAGGAGTTCCTAGAAAACGTGGTATTGATCGGCTTAGAGAACAGGGTGTATTGTTTGAGAGTGAGCTTAAGAGACTACGTGATCGAGATAGGTTCTTTGCTTATCTAGAGAGGGAGGGTGCTAAAGTTATAGAGGCTGTTGATGAGAGAGTAGCTGTTTATCCAGATTTCTGGGAAGGGTTTAAACAAAAACTATTCAATGAAGTCACTACTAATAATGAGGAGGAGATTAAGAATATGCTTAGTGATGTAGAGTATAAGTTGTTTAAAAAACTTGTTAAAAGTGGGCTAATATACTATAACTCTATAGAGAAGAAGTGGATGCCTACATCAAAGGAACTTATTGACTAACAAGGTTTTTACCTACCAGCTACTTTATATAGTTTTAGAGAGTTTAGAGACTAGTATTTCTGGGAACATGTTATGTCTAGTGATTTACTAGAGTATGTTGATATTAAGGAGACTGGAGGGGTCCTTTTAGGGAAGAGCTTTGTAGTTGATGGTTTTTGGAATAGGTTTGCTCGTGTAATAACACATGCTCATAGCGATCACTTGAGGGGTTTGAGAGACAGTATTATACATTCATCATTGATTATAGCTACACCACTAACACTAGAGCTAGCTCTAGAGTTAGCAGGTATTCCATCAAATCTAAGGTATCTGTATAAGAGGAAGGCTTTACCACTGGACTATAATGAGAGAGTAGATGTTAATGGAGAATATATAACACTGATCCCGTCAAACCATATACCTGGTTCAGCACAAGTACTTGTAGAGACAAGTGGTTATAGAATAGGATATACTGGAGACTTCAAGTTGGAAGGAACGCCTGTTATGAAGGGTCTTGACGTACTTGTTATAGAGTCTACATATGGTAGACCAGATTATAGAAGACCATTTAAACAAGAAGTTTATGAACTACTTGTAGACTCTGTAAATGATGGGTTACTAGAGGGTGGACCAGTAGTTGTCTATGGATACTATGGTAAACTCCAAGAAGCTATGAAAATACTTAGAGAACACGGAGTTACTGAACCATTCCTCATGCCTCCAAAAATGTATAGAATAACAAAGGTTATTGAGAGATACGGGTATAGTGTTGGTGAATACTATAACACAATGTCTAGAGATGGTAGAGTACTACTATCATCTACAACAAGATATGTACTATTCCAACACATGAATAGGGCTAAGTACAGGAATTTACGTAGGGGGTTGAACATTATACTATCTGGCTGGGAGTTCCATGAACCAGTTAAGAAAGTTGATAGGAATACATGGCTTATAGCATTAAGCGATCATGCTGACTACGACGACCTTATAAAATACGTTGAAGAAGCATCTCCAAGACTAGTTGTAGTAGACAACTCTAGACAAGGTGAAGCATACGAGCTTGCTAGAGGTATTAGAGAGAAACTCGGTGTAGAAGCTATAGTACTACCTAGTAGAAACTAATTGGGTATAATCCTAGGTATTTAATTAGGATTTATTACAGAGTGATCACATACTCCTATCTATAGAGATGATGAACACCTGCGACGATAGAGCCGTTAGCTGGCTGTGATGTGGGAAGAGCCGTTCTGACCACTAGATCATGTATTCTCTCCACTTAACCAGTGTGTTTATGGTTAGTGCTAGTAGTATTAGAACTACTGGTACTACTATTACCCGTGTCTTCTCTATAGATGGAGGCTTTATAGTTGATAGTTCTCCTACATAGTTTGAGGGTTCTATTGAGTGTATTTGTGAGTAGACTGTAAGCACTCCTAGATCGACTGCTTTTCCACCAACCTCCAGTACTACATGGATCTTTTTAGAAAAGGCTATTAACAACCCCTTGTTAGCGTCTCTATACTCTACACCACTAGATACGTTATAGCATAGTGTTTTTACAATATAGTTTGATAACTGGTAGTAGTTTGTTGATACAATGTACCTACTATCTCTAAGAATAAATAATGGTGTCTTATTAAAGCAGTTGTCTAAAATCTTTACAATAACTTGTTTCGCCAGGTTCTTTAAGGAATATCCATGTACATAAATGTATACATTAAAATCTAGTACCCTAACCTTTTCAATAAGGAAAACATTTTCTCCACCATCATATCCAGTAGTTATTGTTACTACAAAACTTGTCTCAATAGAGTCTGATACAACATTAAACAAGTACTCAATAACTAAGGGTTCACTAGTGTATATGGATTGACACGATAGAATAGGAGTTGATAAGAGAATTAGAAAAACCATTAATGGGTAAAACCTGCTCAACTACTCTCCCTAAACCTCTCTATAGCATCACTAATCCTCTTTAAAGCATCCTCTCTACCCATCCAACCAATAACTTTAACCCACTTACCAGGCTCAAGCTCTTTATAGTGTTCAAAGAAGTGCTTAATCTTATCCTTAATAACAATCGGTAGATCATCTATACTCTCAACACCCTTAAACCTTGGATCAATCTTCTCTTTAGGAACAGCAACAATCTTAGCATCAGGTCCTTCCTCATCCTCAGTCATTAAAACACCTATAGGCTTAGCTTCAACAACAGATCCTGGTAGAAGAGGTTCATAGCCAACAACTAGTACATCAACAGGGTCTCCATCCTCCTCTAGAGTACCTGGTATAAAGCCGTAGTTGAATGGATAGTGCATAGCAGTATATAGTATACGGTCTACAAACAATATACCTGTCTCTCGATCAAGCTCGTACTTTACATAGCTTCCAAGAGGTATCTCTATAACAACATTAACTATCTCTGGAGCCTTCTTACCCGGACCTATAGAGTAGTAGTCTGTCACCATGTACCACCTACTAGGTTAGTTGAGAAAAAGACTAGTTAATTAATACCTGCTTTTCTATAAAAACTAGTACTTAATTAAAATAGCTACTGGTATACCTTCTCTATAGATAACTGTTATCTTAGCCTCAATATCTAGGTTGGCTAGTGGTTCTAGATACTTACGGGCACTCTGTAGTGCTTGTATAGACCTATTAATCCTGTCAATGAGGTCTGTTAGTAAGCCAGCTTCATTCTCAGCACTAGGATTTATAAACAACTTTATATCCTTAAGATCAACAACTTTACCGGATGGAGGGGTCTCTTCACCAGTAAGGCTTTTAAGAAACTCTCTAAGCTTTTTCTCCTGCTCAGCTTTAGCTCGTATATCCTCTAGTCTACGTAGATAGTCAGCTAGTTGTTGTCTCAATGTATTCAATTGTTCATCAATAGCCTTTAGTAACTCACTAAAAGAACTATACTCTCTAACTAGTGAAGACAAGCCATACACACCTAGTCCTAAGCTATCCCTCTTATATCTAATATTATTCCCTCTAGATAAAAATATGTATCTCTAAAACTAAACAAGGATCTCCTTAAGCATTCTACCAACAGCCCATGGAGCGTCGGCAACAGCTACACCAGAATCTTCAAAAGCCTTCTTCTTAGAAGCCCAGTCACCAACACCCATAGATATGATAGCACCAGCATGACCCATCCTCTTACCAGATGGGGCAGTCATACCAGCTATATATGCTATAACAGGTTTCTCAACACCATGCTTCTTAATATAAGCAGCAAGCCTCTCCTCAGCATCACCGCCGATCTCGCCGATAACAATAATAGCCTTCGTCTCAGGGTCATTGAGAAACATCTTATAGACATCAATAAAGTCTAGTCCAGTGACAGGGTCGCCGCCAATACCAATAACAGTTGATTCTCCAAAACCGGCCATGTTGATATAGCGTGATATCTCGTAGGTTAAAGTACCACTACGTGATACAACGCCTACACAGCCTTGTTTAAACACATGTGAAGGAAGTATACCAACTTTAGACTTACCAGGGGATATAACGCCAGGTGTGTTAGGACCCACTAGTATCCTCTTGTTTCTCCGTGCATAGTTTACAAACAATAGTTCATCCCATAAAGGTATACCCTCAGTTATAACAACTATGTTCTCAATACCAGCGTCAACTGCTTCATAGACAGCGTCTGCAGCATAGGGTGCTGGTACAAATAATATACTAGTATTGATCCCTGGGTGTCTCTCAACAGCCTTCCACACAGTATTATAGACTGGTACACCATGTACAACCTGTCCTTCCTTACCAGGTGTTACACCAGCTACTACTCTAGTACCATACTCTAGCATAAGCTTTGTATGGAAACTACCTTCTCTACCAGTAATGCCTTGTACGAGAACACGTGTTTTCTCATCAACTATTATAGCCATAGAACCTACACCTCCCCTGCAAGCTCTATAGCTTTAGAAATAGCTTCTTCTAAACCAGTATACATAGGTATATTATTCTCCATAAGAATCCTCCTACCCTCCTCCTCATTAGTACCAAGCATACGTACGACAATAGGCTTTTCAGCCCCAGTCTCACGAATAGCTTCTACAACACCATTTGCTACCTCATCACAACGGGTTATACCGCCAAATATGTTTACAAGGACAACCTTTACACGTGGATGCTTCAACAATATCTTCATAGCCTCCTTTACACGCTCTCTAGAAGCACCACCACCAATGTCTAGGAAGTTAGCTGGTCTACCGCCAAACTGTTTAACAATATCCATTGTAGCCATAGTCAATCCAGCACCATTACACATAACCCCTATGTTTCCATCAAGCTCTACATATGAGAAACCATACCTTTTAGCAACTGCTTCTAACTCACTATACTCCCTCCCAGCTTTCTCAAGAAAATCTCTATGCCTATACAATGAGTTGTCATCAACAATAATCTTAGCATCAAGAGCTACTAACCCACCATCACATGTCATAGCTAGTGGGTTAAACTCTACAAGCTCAGCATCAAGATCCCTCATAACCCTCCACATACCACTAACAATACCCCACATAGTCTTCCAGTAATCCTTAGATAAACCAAGTTTTCCACAAACCCATCTAGCCATAAAGGGCTTAACACCCTCCCATGGATCAACCTCTATCTTCATCAAAGCCTCTGGATGTTCCTTAACAAGCTCTTCAACTTCAACACCGCCTAGAGGAGAGACTAGTAGAACAGGCTTACGTATCCCACGATCAACTGTTAATGATAGATAGTACTCTCTACTAATACACATCTTCTCTTCAACAAGAACGCAATCAACTCTAACACCCCTTATACTAGAACCAATGAGTTCACCTGCAACCCTCTTAGCCTCTTCAGGGTTGTCAGCAAACCTTATACCACCAGCAAGACCACGTCTACCAACAAGAACTTGTGACTTAACAGCAACACTACATCCAAGCTCTTCAGCAACACTATAGGCTTCACTAGGACTACAAGCAACTCTCCCACGTGGAACGGGTATTCCATAGTTTCTAACAATATCTTTAGCTTCATATTCAAACAACTTCATAGAATAAACCCTCCATAGAGAAAACATGTAGTTCTAGGTTAAATAAAGTGTTGTCTCCTACTACAATAGATCCTATATAGTCTCTCAATAACCCTCCTATTAACATACCTTCCATGAGGTCTTAAACCGCCGGAAAACCTCTTTGGTATATGTAGTAGTTCATGTATAAGAACTCTAACCTTCTCCCCACGATCTAGTTTATCAAAGTTTTCACTAACAACCTCTATAACATACATTGGCTCAACACCTAGTACATACCTCCATATACTAGGTAGTCCATGGATACGTGCTAAAGCATGTGTACGAGAACCATGGCTACGTACAACCCTTACACGATCAATTCTTACATGGTTAAAATAATCACTTAATATATCCAGTATATCCCTTAACAACTCCTCAACATCACTAGCACTACTATACTTAATCACCACTCCTCCCAACCTCTAATAAATCTTCAATAAGATCTACGGCATCATCTTCACTATAACCCGGATCCTCTATAACCTGGTACTCAGCAAAACCATGCTTCCTCTCACTACTAGATAAACGTTTAAGACTATAGACAACACCCTTCCTACAAGGATGTAGTGCTACACTAGCATAAGCTCTTACAATAGCAGCTACAGCTGCTTCATGCAACACAATAACCTGGTCTCTTAGAACAACTGCTAGTCTTAAATGGTAATGTCTGTGTGGAATAGCAGCTACAATCCTTTCAACAAGACTGTTTGGATAGACCTTGACAGGTTTGTCCAACAAACTATCACCATTAAGAGAATTAATTAGTGAGATTTTTAATAGTTAGGGAGATTCTGTTGCTATAGTACATAGTTTAAGAATCTAATAGTTTATATAAGTATATAGTCTCTATACCTTGAGAATTATTTATTTTAGTGTAAGAGTAGAGTAGTTAAATAGGTGTAGTGGGTTGAATAGTCTAGCCATATCTATTGATGTTAATAAACTATTGGGAGGGGGATCTAGAAGTACTAGATATAGAAGGCTTAAGAAGTATATAGAAGAGGGTGTAGTTTATAAAGAGAATAGTGTCTATAAAATCAATATTTTCTCACCAATTGTGTGGAGAAGAGAGTATGAGTCTAGAGAGTATGAGTATACAGTATATAAGGCTATAAACATAGTAGATGGTATAGCTACTGGAGTTAGGGTTGCTTCATCAAATACTCCAAACCCATACTCTGATCTTCCCATATATGAAGTCTATATACCAGTAGAGAGAGCAGATTTATTTGCAGCAGTTATAGGGTTAGATAGTAGATTACAAGTGTATCCAGATACAAGGATTCTTTATAAGACTGGTTTTAGAAAACCTGTTATCATAGCCTATCCTCTTAATAGAAAAGTCTATTATGAGGAAGCTAGGACACCTTATGGTTTCTATATAAGGGAGGCTATACTAGAACAAGCTCTTATTGATATGCTCCGTGGTGATTTCTGGTTTTATGAAGGCTATGTTTTTGAAATATACTACTATATTAGACAATACATTGACCCCTATAAGCTATTATCTATTGCTAAAAACATGGGTTTAGTTGAAAGGCTTTATACACTAGAGTTTATTGTAGCAGACTACATTAGAGAAAAACCATTATTTGATATAAAACCTAGTAGTCTAGTTAAAGTTAATCTCTTAAAGGTTGTAGGGAAACTAGGTGATGTAGTTGATTAGCTTAGACTCAATAGACTTAGAGAAGATGTATAAATATGGATATACAATACAGTGGATTATAACTGATATAGCTAAACACTATATATTGGATACATTGTCTAATGCTTCAAAATACTATGGATTTAAATATGTTCTTGGAGGAGGTACTGGTTTAAACGATATATACTTTCCAGAGAATTTTAGAAGGTTCTCTAGAGACATAGATCTATACCTTGTAGACGTTAAACCCCAGGTTCTCCTAAACCACTTGAATAATGTATTAATGAATAATGGTCTTTATAGAGAGTATAGTGTGTTGGGTAAGAGAGTTGTTACACAAGGGTTTATGTATTTTAGAGAGACAAGATTGAATCATGTGTATAAGTTTAGGATTGAGTTATCCCAAGATATTGGATGTGGTTATAAGTTTTCTACTATAGTACCAGTAAGTGTTAGGAGGGCTAGAGAGTTTACAAAATGGTGGATGGATCATAAAGACTATCTACCTAGAGTATATGAGGTTGAGGTCTCGGTATTTAAGGGGTTAAGACCTTATGCTCATAGTATAGAGAATAGATTATATAGTACTATAGCATCTATTTCCTATGGTTTAAAACCAGTTAGTGTTAACGTGTTTTCAATAGAGGATATCGTAGCCGGGAAGATAGAGGGTGTTGTATCAGCTTTTGTATATAGAGGCTTCATAGGTGGTAGAGTTACTGGTAGAAGAGAGCTTAAACCACGTGACATATATGATTTAGCTATAGTGTTTTCTAAAAAACTATGTAGTATAGAGAAGCTTTTAGAGTCTATAGATGTGCTAGAACTTGATCGAGTAGTAGCTTTTAAAGCTTTAAGACTAGCTCTACTCTATAGCCTATGTAGTCCAGATGTGTATATGAGGTTGCTACATACTGCTCCATGTATTAGGAATAATGTTGAAGCATGGGTTAACATGATTCAAACTGCTTACACTAATACACTAGACGCAGCAGACTATACACCAGATGACTATATAGCATATACTATAATAA